>Ga0247741_1000142_pt1 | contig 48339 bp, 60 predicted proteins | sample UWRJL213509R2_FD_180945 | JGI IMG/M metagenome (GOLD analysis project Ga0247741, IMG submission 180945) | Plant litter microbial communities from Arlington Agricultural Research Station in Wisconsin, United States - UWRJ-L213-509R-2 | ecosystem: Environmental > Terrestrial > Plant litter >... | reverse complement strand
TTGAAGAAGTGCGTACATATATGCACAAAGGCGGGGACGAAGAACGTGCTGGTGAATGTCATGAAGAGAAGCACAAGTGTTACCAATGCGAAGATGCCTGACGAGTTGAGGAAGAAATCGCTATCTTTGCCTTCTTGACTTGGAAAGATTCGAGGCGGGATCATGGCACAGACAAGTACAAGAATGATAGTGACCATTCGAGATACGTTGAATTTGACTGACCGTAGGGAGGATATCGGGAGAGGCGGAGTTGTGACCATTATCGATGGGACACCAAGGAGGAGGGTTGCAGAGGAAAGAACCCGGAGAACGGAGTGCAATTCAATGGTGGGTAGAGTGATATGGGTCGGAATTGACGGGAGCGATCCCAAGACCGGGACGTGAGTCGAGTTTAGCTGAACTGGGGAAGGAGGACTGGCGATGGCGGAAATGAGCAAGGAATCCGGGGGCGGGGGTTCCTGTCCAGGCAAAGCAGACTAAAATATATGAACTCAGAATGAGGATGAGAAAACCAGAAGACTTACGGAAGCGGGCTGATTTGGGAACGCGGCAAAAATGACAGATGGAATGAGCAGCACAACTGCCACGCTGATTGAGAATAGAGATAAGAACCGGAATGAGCGTGATCTTGGCGCTTTGCCGGTGGAAATGGGATGAGATGTGCTCTTCAGTGATGCATAGAGAGGGAGCGTAGAGGATGAGCTGAATGCAAAAGCCGTTGTGACTGAGGTGAACAGTATTAGCATGGCAATATGCTGCTTATCGTTCGACTTACTCAAACCTGGCCACAAGAATCCCGAGCCCAGCCATCCTGAGTCCGCCACAAGGATACCTTGGGTATGCGCATAAATAACGCATCCCAACCAAGCGAGATATGTGCCTAAAGATAGCCACGTTGCGTAGATAACTCGCTTGTAGTTCAAGGATCGGGCGTACGCCAAATAGCCCACCACGAGTCCGACCAGTAAGGTCGAGAGAGCGTAGACCAGAGCAGGGCGATAGTTTGGGAACAACAAGGGGTGAAGGGTGTACATGGCATCTGTACAATGGTCAGACATCAAGTCGCATCTGAAACGTGGACGCTTACACCGAAGATAGATGACAGACAACAACGTGCTCACTACACCAGTAGCAGCACGTACCACATTCCGAATCACCTCTCGCTGACGCTCCTTGCCCCTCCCACGTGCGAATGTATCCAGCAAAACATCCGCCATGTTTGCTTTGCGCAGATACCGTGCTAACATGTACCAGATCTGTCGAGCGAATGCTGACGCCAGAGCGAGGAGTAGTAGGGAAGGGAGCCCATACTTCAGCGGGAGTTCTGAGTATGGCAGATTGAGTGCACCAAGCCTGAGATAAGGTACGAGGAGGTAGAGGAAAACCACCGAGGGCGGAAGTGGAGGGAATACTGCGGATTTCCGGACCTCAAACATCGGGCTCACGAGCTCATCATCGTCATCTCTATCGTCCTCATCGTCGCTGAAGTCGAATGGTGAGCTCGGCTCTTCCTGATCGTGGACGAGAATGAGGGCTGCTGAAGAGTCGAGGGCAGAGAGACCTGGTGAATCGGAGTCGTCGCTATTTGTGCTCGCAGAGCTCAAATGGCGGGTATGCGAATGATGACTGCCTGTGTTGTACGGCATTGTAAGCGCTGGAGGCTTGCGGCTCACGCTAGAAACAGCAGCAATGACCGTTGCGTTATGCGCCATGGTGTCAAAGGCGAATGGCGGTCAGGAGCATAGTCCAACTAAACCTCACACGCCGTAAATTTGACAGGGGCCTCACCGGCACGGCAACTCTTTACAAGAGATCTTCTCACAAAGACAAACGAAGGTCTGGTTCACAAGACTAGGCCTGCACATATTTATTCTCCCATCCTTCATCGGCCAACAAACATTCGGTATTCCTTCACTACGAAACTTGAACGTCAGAGTGATACAGCCCTTCCCAATTCCCCGCTCCTTTCCACAGCAGCCAATATGGTTTGGTTCTTCACAGCATCTTCAATTGAAGCATACTCATCGGTTCTGCCTTCCGCAAATGCCTTCCAGGCAACAGAGGCAGAGTAAAAACCACCATTCGGTCCTGGACCAAGATCGACTTTCACGCCGTTCAGGTATACGTCTGGCTCCTCGCCACTGATGTGGGCTGCCAATTTTTGATCCTGTCCCACAATCCTAATCGTTCCGTCCTCGCCGTCGATCTCCCAGACGAATTGGCTGCGACCAGGAGTATGCGCGTAACCGCTGCGGTAGAAGATGTTATAAACTACGCCTGAGTTTAGCACACCAGCCAGGCTGAAGTGATCGGGGATCTCAGAAGGATAGGTCTTTCCGGTCGGTTGTCCATTGTTGAGAAGATTGATGATGGGTAAACGGTCGCATTGGATGTTTGGATAGTGGCGAAATCTCCTAGTATGGAGGTAAAAATATCGGCGACGTGGCCGAACCCAATGGAGAGCACGCTAACACCTTCATAAAGCTTGTAGGTAGGTGTCGCAGAGTCGAATAACAATGAAACTTACCAGCAGATTTCTTGTAGTATTCGCGGTGCTCCTCGGCGTCCGGAGCCCATACATTGGCACTTCTGTCGGCGAGAGCGTTCTGAAAGCAAACAGATTTCATTCAGGGACAACAGAAGCAAAATATAATTCTTGAACGCACAATGCTTGTGGACCGAACAGTGCCGATCTTCCCGGAAGCCAAAATCTCTTTGACCTTGGGGAGAATAAATACCACTGGTGAGCACACTCTAAACACACCGTAACTCGCGAACTCACTTTGTTGGCGAATCTGGACTGGCGCCCTTGCAGCCCGACAATGGACTTAACCCCCTTCTCTCGAGCTGCTTGGCCCAGCAATCTCGAGCGTAGTCTCGATGCGGCCACCAGCAGGCCATTCGATGAAGAAGTCTTTGCCTGCATTTATAGTGGCTAGTACGGCTGCATTGTGCTCTAGCGCTGTGACCGAAATGACGATCAAGTCAATGTCGGGATCAGCAACGATGGAAATTTCGTGGTACGCCTTGACGGGATGTTCGACCTCCTTGGCGTGCTTCTCTGCGGAAGCTGCGGCGGAGGCTTCAGACCGCGTGCATACCGCGACAAGGTCGTATAGACTGCGCATCGAAGGTTGCGTGAGAGATGGCCCAAGGACGTGCGCGGCCCATCCAGACGACGAAAGGGCTATGAAGCCGACTCTAATAGGTTTGGTGCCAGTGGACATTGAGTGAATATTGCGGTCTAACATCTTCTCATTCGCCTCTTTATACAGAGAAGCGCCGAGAAACCTATTCAGAGGTGCTGAGTGTTCAAAGAGCAATACATATGTAATCCGCCCAACAACACAATTGGGGAACACATACTGGCATGAAATTCTAGATTTAGCCTGCTAGATCTGTCATATTCAAAGGCAAGTATCAGTGTAGTTGATTTTCTGATCCATCTTTACAGGTGGCATAAGTATCACGAAAGCCTGGAGTGTTTTAGAAGCCACGGAAATCGCAACATATCTGCTCAGTAAGGTATCAATTTCGCTCGTCGAAAGGAGATGTGATGTCGTAAGTTGTTTAGTCAGCAGCTTTATAAGGTCTTGAAAGCCATCCTTACAAAGCATTACCATTACTATCCAATGGTCATTACGAAGCTTGTGTTTTCAAGGTTGCTTAACCTCCGTTCCTCTTTGTTAAACACGAATAAAATCTGCGAGAATCTATACAAATGGTGCTAAAATAAGATTGTAAATTTCTACTCAAAGACCTTTGGCAAAAATGTTTAAGCTTGAGCGAGCGCGTAGAGCGCTTGCTTGTCGCCGCTTTGGTCGACCAAGGCTTTTAAGAAGCCCTTTTCGTTCTTCAATAACACCTTCGGACTATCAAACTCGGCCTAAACAAACACTATCAGCATAAGTGAGCAGGAAGACAAAAAATATTGCTCACAATACGACCGCTGTCGAGAACCATCTAGGTCGAGGTCAGTGTGGGCACATGAGAGGGAAGCCGCTGAACTCACAATCTTATCAGCATCCATGATGGTCTGCAGCCGATGAGCAATCGTAATAACCGTAACGTCATTTGCAAGCTGACTCCGGAGGGTGCTTTGAATCACAGCATCCGTCTTGTAGTCTAAGATCGTTGCAATATTTATCAGCTCCGAAAGGAATTATCGTGGAGTTGGAAGACAAACCGATTGCGGAAGTAGCTTCATCGAGGATCAAAAGCTTGCTACCGCGCACCATCGCGCGGGCCAAGGCAAGAATTTGCCTCTGTCCGACAGACAAGTTGCCTCCACCACCTGCAATTTTGGTATCCAGTGTGATGCGCGCCTCGCCGGCTTCTTCTTGAAGAGAAAAGAGACCAGCGGATCGAAGTGCATCGTTCAGGGTATGATCATCGTTCTGGTCGAATGGGTCCAAGTTTTGACGCAAAGTACCTGAGCGATAGGGAATGATTAGGGCGGGCCTGGGTCAGAGAATTCAGTTAGGATATTTACCACTTATCAACTCGGGCTAGATGGGATGATGAGCACTGCGTTTATCCGAACAAGACTGAAAACTTACGGCCTGCGGAATGATAGTGATGTTTGATCTTAGAGCATCCAAATTGATTGTGTTGGTCGCCACACCATCAAAATAGACCGTGCCCTCAGTCAGAATACACCTTAAGAGCGCCAGAGTCAACGAACTCTAAATTAAGATTAGAATGTGTTGCTATGAAGGAGACAATACATGCACCTTGCCACTTCCCGTTCTCCCAACAATTCCTACTCGTTCACCGGAGTTGATATGGAATGAAATTTCGTGCAAAACCCGAGATCCTGTCTGTACAATAGATCAGCCGGGGTAGAGGAGACCAATCCGTCCGTCCTACTTGCGAATAACGTGCAGAAAGCTTTTCGACACGGACGTCGCCGCTTGTAGGCCATGCAGCGGGCGGGACGCCGGATTCAGACCTAGAAGGCTCGTGGTCGATGTCAATGTAGTCCTGGATGCGTTCCAGACTGGTATAGAATGAGTCACTGGACTATTCCGCACAAGAACTCCGGACGTCACCTATTGGCTTCCACTTCAAGATCATTGTAGATCCTAATTAGGTAGAAGATATACATGCAGAAGCTGACGGCCATGTTGAGAGACAGTCCTGTGTTTGACGCGCCGACAGGCTTTCCATAGACGAGATACGCGGCAAGAGCCGCACTGAACCCTGCTCCTAATGAGTCGACACGGAAGCCGACCCATCGGTTGAGGCTCCAGGATGTGCGAGCAGTGCGAGCGTACATGTCGAGTCGTTTCATTGATTCTTCTTTGAACGATTGCTGTGCTCCATAAGCACGCACCGAAACTTTCAAATTATGGCATAAGTCAGTTGACGGCCAAAATGTATTGAACCGAGGACCTACCGAGCCCGTGAACGGCGGCGTTCAAATGTGCGAGTAATGGAGAACGTGCATTGCTTTCAGAGGGTTAGTTGTACCGACCAGCTAAGAGTGAATGGCATGCTTACCTCATCTCTCGCTTGACTGAGAGCTGTGATTTGAGATACAAATTCCCAATGAAGAACCCAATGAAGCCCACAAAAACTCCAGGCACCAAAAAAATTGGGGTAAAGATTACGATGACACCGAGTTTCATAATGATCCCAATGACTTGATCAAGGACCCACCAAAGGGACTCTGTTATTTTTCCATCAACGGTGCGAATATCTTGTGTGCATCTTGCAATAATACGTGCCGTTGGTGTTTCATCCAACCATCTGTTTAGTGTAATAATGTATGAGAGGTGTATCAGGTGGCAGAAGTTAGTGGACAGACCGCAAGGTGCTCCCGAAGACAGAAGCAATGAGCTTCTTGTGGATTGTGCGTGACGCAGCGACCGCACGATGGTAATAGTACGCGTTGATTATGGTGAAGAAGATGATGTGGCCAAAGATGAGGATTATGAAGACGGAGATATAGCTACGAGAGGTCAGCACCTCAATTGGGGCACGGAAGAACGTACTTACTATGTAACATCCACATCTGCAGGGTTGTGAGTCTCATACTGCGCACCCCAGACGCCCAACCACCATGGTACAAGAGTGTAGACCATAGACGCGATAGTAAGCCCCCCAACGAATATTAGGGTGAAAACAACAGGGTGTTGACCAGCAAGACCATTCAGAAGCAAGTTCATCGATTTCCATGTAACATGCCCATGTGCAATCTCTTCCGCCATGATCAGCTTCCCATCGGTGGAGGGTTTGACAGACTCTGGCACGCCACCCTTCAACGTTTCAAGTTTCTCTTCGTCTTCTTCCGCTTCCATGACAAGGGCGGTGTCTTCAGCGATCGCGGCTGATACCCCAGCACCTTGGGTCTTCACGCTCCCATCGAGACCCAAAGAAATTGTGAAGTTGGCAATAGGACTAGCCAATGCAACATTGTGAGTCTAAAAAGGGCTTAAGCGCTAGTACTGGCGAGGAGAAATTATGAAAGTGCGACTTACAACGAGGAGGACCGTCCGTCCTTTCAGTAGATCGCCTTTGAAGCATTTTTCGACAATCCAAGCAGCGCTGGAATTGATGTCGTTAGCCAAGTCGATCTCCAATTAAGAACGAAGAGCTTCGAAATTTACGTATGAACATCGAGAGCAGCGAGAACGTCGTCGAGGAGAATAATTTCGGCTTGAGAATAGACTGCCCGGGCGAGAGTCACACGCGCTTTTTGTCCGCCACTGTCTCATACCATCAGGGGACATCTTCTGTGTGATAGAATAGATGGTGCACCGAACCTCAAAGTTAAGCCTCTTTCACCAACTTCAGTCGCATCTCCGGATTCGAAGAGTTCAAGATCGCGTTGTAAGGCGCACTGATGGATGACTAGGAGTAATAGCCCATGAGTAAATAAGCTAGCCATGCGCATAGAAGACGCATACCCCTTTCGTATCGAGCTTTATCAAATGGGGATTCAAAGACGATATTTTGGCGTATCGTCGCATTCTGCACCCACGACTCTTGAGCCGCATACGCGACGCCTCCCGAGCGAGGAAGATTGAACCATGAAGAGGGACTTGAGGGTATGAAATGCATTTCACCTGGTCCATCGGGTTGGGCGACAAGCCTTTAGTAGAAAACTATGGCTTACCTAGAAGTGCCATCAACATTGATGTTTTCCCTGATCCACTGGTAAGAAAAGTTAGTCTACATAGTGACATGTGCGTTATAAATCTTATAAACTCACGTAGGACCAATGATCAAGTTGATACACCCCCGTTTGAAGTGCAGTTCGTCATCAATATGAAGTCGGTATTTGCGACTTGATGGTGTCAGAGTGCCATCGTCGTCGTTGACAGACCAAGCAAATGTGGCATTCCTGAACCCAATCTTCTCTTCATCCTGGTGGGATTGGTCGATCACCGCAAGATGCGTTCCCGTCTTAGGGTCCGTTGGCTCGCCAAATGTGTCCAGAAGTTCCGCGTTTTGAATGAAGTCGTTGATCCGATCCAGCGAAACTTTGCCCTGAATCGTTTCAGTGGCTTGCCCCGCCAGGCGATGGAGATTTTCTCTCAAGATAGAGAAAACCGCCATACTCGAAAAGATGGCGGAAGCTATTCCGGAGTCAAGTCGTGCGCTTAGAACTCAAATCAACGTACTTACCATTAAGTTCTTCTTTCATGATGAGAGTAAATGTCGCGTATGTCATCAACATCGTTAGGGTAGGGATGAACATGCTGAGAAGAAGTATTATGACGGAGGATTCGCCAACTGATGAATAGAATTACCTGATGACACTGTTGAGCAGTTTGAGGAGCTTACCAACACTATCAGTTGATAGAGACCCTAGAATAACTTATCACATACCTGGATTTTCCAGAGCCAAGTCAACTCTTCCTCGCGTTTCTCCTCAAGACGTTTGGTCATTTTTTCTTCCCATCCGAATAGCTTAATCATACGCAGAACGCTAACGGTCTCAGTGATTGCTTGCACTCGTGCGTCAGTCTACGAAGGACGGTGGGTAAGTACAATAGACATTCATCGCGAAAGGACAAGCTCACTAATTTCAGTTTGACAATCCCTATATCTTGAACCTTCTTGCCAGTATATCCAGCAGCGGGACTGAGTGCGATGGTGCCGGCAAGACCAACCAGTGAGCTGGATTTTCGTATAATAAGTAAACGCCTATCGATCCAATATAAGGTACTGATATTACCTCCAGCCAAGGATCTTGTAGAGAAAGATGGAACAAAGAATGATTTGAATAGGCACGCAAAATACTAAACAAGTAGTGAGCAAAGACTCGGTCGCGAAAAGGATGTAAGACATACTATAGTAGAGAAAATGGCTGGCCTCGAGAATGTTCCTCAGATCAGATGTTAGGAAGCTGTTGATTTTTCCCATTAGATTTTCGGTATCACCGCCAGTCTTCTTTTCCGGTTGTGCCTGAATATTTTCTGGTGTCGCTTTCCCTTTCCCTTTGGTAGTTGCCTGCGTTGATTCCGAAGCAGTCCTCGAAGACCCAACGGGTGTGGAAGCACAGTCGTTTTCGTTCCTGGCAGAGTGTTCGCTTTCAACAGTCCCATCAGTTCGGTCAGTACTCGCCACCGAAGCTGCCTTTGGAACAGGCTGGCCAGGCACTGAGGCTGTTCGATCACCAGAAGCTTCCGCTTTGAGACGAATACGTAAACTGTGCTCGAAGACCAGTTGGGTGATCACGACCTCCAGACGTACGAGGACTACCGTACTAATGAACATGTACCAGTGTGAACACATGGACTCAACAACTGGGCCGACGAGCAACAACGCAATCCAGAACCAGGGCTTGATATCCGAGTTCGTCCCGCCTGTCTCGAGATAACTGTAAAGACGTCAGCGTTCTGAATGCCCCAATCAATATTGAAAGCCGAATAACTGACTTCAATACCTGGTAAATTCCGATTGGAGCGACGAAGGCCGCGAGGGCACTTAGGGCCAAACTAACAATCATGATAAAATATTGCTTTTCTACCTGCGGCGTCAAAGACCGGAACTTCGTCGAAGAGGCAAGACTCACGGCAAGTTTTCACCCAACCAAAGAAGATATGTCGATTTCTAGCACCAGAAAAGCGATCAAGATTCTATATGGAATGAGCGAAAAATGTCTAATTTGTAGCAAAATATCAACCGTACCGGTAGAGCCCATTTTGCTTGTGTTCTCGCCCAGTCTTCGTCAATGAGGGGAGGTAGCTGATCCGGAGATATGTGTGCCACTCGTGAACCCAAGAGGATGACAGGGTCCATGTAGGAGAAAGTGAGCCTCGAAATCCAAGATGAGGTCAATTCAGCGTTGGGTACAGGCATCGGGTCCTACAATGTCACCCAAGTCATTGACTATTGCTTCGGACAGAGGCGAGGCAAAGGAAATACCTTGGGATCAACTGGCACGTAGCGCCGAGGAATGAAGAGAGGAATAAAAACAGCAGTCACTGCTAAAATAGAGATTTTTGCCCACAAAACACCCCCTTCGGCTTCATCTGCAGGCTTTTGAGTGTATGTCGCAAGCGGCCACAAGTCGCGATATACATAAACGAAGAACGCTGCTAGAAGGGTGATTATGTTAGATCTTGTAGCAACCAAGCTCCGCGTCTTTGAAACGAGTGCAATAACAGACAGGACAGAGGTGTAGAGCTGTTGTAATGCCTAAGCGACTAAGTTGCAAGAGGTTTGAAGCAACAACTCACAAAAGTTAAGGTGAGAATATAATCTGGGCATTCGGCGGAGAGGTTTCTGAAATCTGACCGTTCTTTTGGTGGATGGCATTTCGATACATTGATTGTGGATAAATGTAGGAGGAGTAGGGTCCCAACGAGACGAGCCAACATGAACCCGTAGATCGTGTATCCACCATAGTATTGAATATGTTGCTTCATCCTCTGCAGACGCGTACTCCTAGAGTTCTCTTCCATCTCTTCAATATCTGCCTGCCTCGCGCGGAGGAGAACACAGAGAAGAGCATAAAGAATCTCGATCGTGAAAGAGAGGCCTGCAATCGCAAATGGGACGAGACGCAAGTCGTGATGAGGCCTTCATGTGTGCTTAAAGACAACCAACAATGGAAAGGTTAAAGAACGTACTTGAGATTGATTTCCGTGAAGGCATCATAGTAGTCGTACGACTGCTGTCTGAACAAGCGGGAGGTGGCCATGAGATTGCGACTAGACTGACTTCCCCTCAAAGAAGAACTGAGGGGTGGATAGAACTAAACGGCGCAAGACTCCATGAGAGTTCTGATAAACGAATTTACACGTTCCAACCGGGGCTATTCGAGTCAATATTGTTGGTACCCGTCCCGACGTCTTCCTGAAATATTTCTGGCACCCATGTGCTCCTGTTCGGGTTACAGGGTGCAGGTACAGAAGGGTGCATATCGATCGTGGTCGAGTCGCAAGGGAGACTATGCCAAGTGAAATGCTGACCCAGCATGACTGTAGTCAGTGTAGATAAACAAGAAATTTTTCGCTAGCTTAAATAATCTTGAAGGCCGTCATGTCACGGTCCCGGCAACTATTCCAAGCTGGACTCTCATCATACCAAGAAGCCTTAAAACAATTCAATGGGGACCGAACCTCTATCTCATCTTTGACTCGCGTGAGGCTATGGGTCGAGAGGTCGAAGGGATACCTACACGAACTAATAGTCAGGGAGACAGTCGACGATACTCCACATTGGTCATGCGATTCACTTCTCCAGTGGGTGTGGTTGCGGAAATTCGGGTTGATGGCATCGAGTCTCGAGCGCTAATTGGTGAGCATCGACGAATTTCAATGTCTCTCCAATCTCGATGAATTAAAGATAGACAAATCGAGTTGGGACTACGGACTACTTCATCGCGAACGCCGATGAACGCCCTCTCCGACATCTTACCGTTGTCAACTGTATGCTAGACACGGAGACCCTCACCTCTCGGGTTAAAAACCTACGATCCTTCACGGCATCTAGATTCCATGCTTATCCTGGCTCGTGGACACCATTTTTAGAAGCTAATCCATTCCTTGAGACCTTGATCCTCAACTCGATGTTTTCTCAGACCAGTTGAAGACGCCCGACTCGGCTTCAATTACCTCACTTCGCTCCAGCTCACAAGTAGCGTCCCTTTCGAAATCTACTCTGCAGAGATGCCACAACTTCGCATTTTGGGGCTCACGAGCCTCGCGATACCTGCGAACAACTTTATTCAACATTTGGTCGATACAAACGTCTTGCGGCTTACAGAACTCTGTCTGCGATCCTGCCGGTTCAGCGACATGATGCCTCTCGTCGCTCTTCTGCGTATATCACCCGACCTCGAGAGTCTCGAAGTTTCCAATACCACCGCGGGAGTAACACCGATAACCGAAGCACTGGCTGCACATTATTCTCCCCCAAACCAGAATCCTATTCTCAAAGACGACTCTCCCTAGGAACCTGCATTGTGTCCTAGGCTTACACACGTCAATTTCACATCCTGTCCAGAGGTTCAGACAGGACTCGTCGTCCGCATGATCAAATCTCGACTACCGCCAGCCTCGTCGCCAGCAACCTCTCCAGAAACGTTGTCCTCTTCCCAGCGTCGACCAGGTTCAATCTTTGATCATCGACTATTGTCCGAACGTGGACGCAACATGGTTACCAAAGCTTAAGGATGCTGTGGCTTATGTGAGCTGCATGCATACCACGAAGAAGACAAAATACAGAGCTGCTGGGTACGTCAACATAAATGGATTTCCATAGGGAGATGGACTGAGTTTTTTTTTGCAGACCGTATTAAAGTCATTTGCAAGCGTACACATCAACATCTATCTTCCGATCATCAACGAGGTGGGTGACGCCATGTCTACATTCCTATTTGTTCCCGATCTAATTTTCGTCGTGAATGTTTCATGTTTTCAATATTGGGAATGTAAAGAAGACGGGTGACATACTATTCGAGGCTTCTTCGCACATTGCTTCCACTCTCGTCAGCTGTTGCTGATGCTGTAGGTTACCCTGCAGGTGGAGATGGCTTGGCCGCTAGGTCTTTTGTCGTCACAAGATACAGCTGTCCTGTCATACCTGACGTATCGCGATGATAATAGAGTATCCCGACGTTCCACTGGGTGCCTCTTGTTGTCTAACGGTCACCGCCGTTGAGTCCGTACTACCTAACTGCGGGCATCCAGGTCTCGTGACTAATATCAAAGCCCTCTTCATGCTTCTTCTGATTCTCTATTGGATCCAGCTGGGCGCCATAAGTACATTCAACTACCAACAATTCTGATACGAACCGAGCAAGATGCAACGGCATCGTAATTTCTGACCTGTTCAACTACTGGTTGCCAGCCGGCTGGCGGCATGATTTGCATCCTGTCTATAATTGATCCACGACTTGGAACGCATCCATCTTCGAAACTCTTAGATTCGAAAACAAAATATTTCATGGCTAAATAAATATCGAATCTGTTCAGAAATGATTGGATTATGCATAATTCCGGTATATCGCCAAGACTAGACCACCGATATCTGTTATCGACGGCGACTCGCCGCCTTCTTTCGCCTCTCTTGTGACAACGTTTTCTGATTCTGAATAAGGGGATAAATAGTGTTATCCATATTCGATAATCACATCTTAGTGAGCCATTTCATGCTTGTCCTCATCAACCTCTATTACCTCATGATTCCCTCTTTCATTCCCAACCTGACATCGCTTCTGTCTGCATTGAACAGTCCCAGCAGTCTATGCGCACTGTTACATGGTGAATGGTACCGCAAATCGTGCATTGGCTTCTCAGAAGTTGCCGTCTTTCACGAGTTTTTCGTCCACTCGACCATCCATTTATATTTTTATGTTGAATATGCCGTGATAGAATCTAACTTCTAGGGATCTATCTCTCAGCACGCGCGTGCACGAAGAACCAGCAATGTCGTCAGCTATTTGAACAACAAACCCATCACAGCAAATGCCTTTATGTTTTGGTACAGGCCTACATCTTTCGTCTAGCTCGTGATGTATATTTTTTCCGACTCGTTGTCTTCGATGTTGATCAACCATGCAAGTGTGGTCAGATGGCGTTGGATCTCCTTTCACAGAATCTCACAGTCTAGATATGTTCAGCAACGAGCCACTGCTGGATTCCGAACCTATTTAAACCACCACATAAAGTATGCTTTGAATGTACCTCACAATTAAAGCACCTCCTCAAGAAACAGGATGGTAGAATTTACCCGCCTCTCATCTCTTATTGTTGTGTCCGTGCTCGCGAATTCCGCTCATGCGTGGTTCCGCGTCGGGTGCACTGGACCTCTCGTCCAAGGTAACCGTGCTGTTCTCGACAAATTCTAGTGTTCCTGAATTTGCTTTTTATTAGAGAGAGTTGATCCTATCATCTCTCCTGGGGTATCGCCGTCAAACCACGTTCATGTAAGTCTGATTTCAGGCCTGAATAGCAAATTTCAATGATTCGTTCTACTAGACCATACATGGCGGAAGTAGTACGTATTCTTCCATCTCGATGTCGCTTAGCATCTCAAGAGCAGAGTTAGACTTCTCCCCAAATTCCACCTTTGATACCTTGCGCGCGTCGAAGTGCACTTCCTGCAAAGTGACTCAGGACAAGTCCAACTATTGTAGATTTTTCCACATGCACCAAAGGCAGAACTAACACTCTTACAGGGTTCCCTAAATTGTACTTCCAGGATCCTAAGACCAAGCTTTTCGAGCCAGTCGGTAATGGAGGTCAGTGCTTCGGCCATTCAGATCTCCACTCTGGTTCAAGTGATCGACAGGTCTCCTAATCTACTACCAAAATCGTGGCGACGGTGATGTACGAAATGGAGGCAAGGGCTTAAAGGCGTTCCCGCCTGGATTTAAGATGATCACTGGCAACCCCACAGCCCGATCCAAGAAGTGCGTTCTCCTCACGATAATGTCGTTAAATACCTTGATCGACTGAACTACGAATAATTAGACAACCAAGGCTCTCTGGTACTCAAGCAGAGCTCCGTGAGCGTGCGGTTCAGTGGAGCTGCCTTCGCTACCCCTCCTCTGCTGGTTATGACGATCTCGGTGTTGGGTTCCCCCACACCGACTGTGAGGGTGGGTTGAACTCCCGCCTTCACATGCCAGGTTAGTAGCCCCGCAAACATGTATTTTTCTTGACTTATCTAACCACAGCGTGCTGGGACGGCGTCAACGTTGAATCCAAGGACCATATCTCTCACACCACATATCTCTCTGGACTTGACAATGGAAAGTGCCCCGATACCCATCCCATCCCTCTCATGAAGCTTTTCTATGAGGTATGCTCGCATGTTTCCCTATAAACCTTGTCGCTGATGAGTTGTGTATTTTAGATCACCTGGGATATCCACCAGTTTTCTTCTCGATGGAATCCTGCTTCCGACAAATGGCCTTTCGTTTATGCCACTGGGTCAGTCCTATTTTTAAGGAACCTCCGTTCTACTACTGAAAATTTTCAGGGATCCTACCGGACACTCCTGGCACGGAGACTTCCAGAACGGATGGGATACAACTGTTCTCCAAAACGCCATCGACAAATGCAACAACCCTAATGATGCAACGAACGATGGTACGCTTCAGTCTTTTAATATTTCTCGAGAGTGTCGCTGAAGAAACAACAGGTAGTACGGAAGCATGCTCGTTCCTGACTGTTCAAGCCAATGACGTGGCTGAGGCCTGCGATCTCAAGCCCATTGTAACGGAGACCATTGACGGTCAGCTTGCCAAGCTCCCTGGGTAAGCGTCTGGTTCTCGTTCAATGTGTTGATTCAAGTTGGTTCTGATTACCGTTCTGTTCAGATGCAACCCCCTCCAAGCTGGGCCTGGCGATGCTACAATGTACTCTTCGTCCAATTGCCCTATTTAAATTGGCCGACGTTCAATTATTGGACTTACACAATGGGGATTTCTGTTTGGGGTAGTATTTTCAATGGAGGCGTGGCTCTGAACGTCAGTTTTTATACTATATAACATAATCGGTTTTTCATTCCATAATTGGGAGAGTCAATCGTGAGTTATTCTGGCCGCGTGAGTCATCTAATTATCAACAAGACGAGTTCATAGCGACGCTAGAGGACCTTCTGGAGCAGCTCTGATAATTTCTGTATGATCCCAGAAGCTCACATGCCCCAGCGTATAGTTGGCTATACGTCCAAGGGCTTTGACAATCTCTCCAGATTCTTCTTGACTGACAACGTCATAGTGAGCCTGTAGAAGGGATCGTTCAGGGACATATAATTTGCTTTTGTCAGAATTCCTAACCTCCACACTCTGCCACCCAATAACCAGCCAAAACTTACTCGCATCCTCGATCGTTGGACCCCACACGGCTCGTGAAAAGCTTCCAGTTCCCAAGGCTGCAATGGTTTTCAAAGTGCGGAGCACATCATCCAGTTCCTGTTTGGCATGCCCATCTTTGAGTGTGATGCCTACAATCTCCGTCACGGGTGCAGTGAGTGCAGCTGTAGCGTCGTCGTTGAACTGAACATGGCTCATCAAGAAATTTCCGCGACCGATGGCGGGTTTGAGCTTCGCCATGATGATAGGATATTCCACCGGATTGTCTATGAGGGCCTTGTGGTGTTCGTACTTCTCCCATGCTAGAGCGATCATTACTTTGGCTAGCGTTGAGTTGAAGGTGGGGGACGTACGAATGAACATGTTGGCCGTTTTCTTATCTTCTACAGATAACCCATAGTAGCCTCTAAACAAAGCCTAGGTCAGCTTGTCACTTTGTTGGCTACGTACGTACCCAAGGCACCCCTTGACCTGTATACTGTGATCCATCCCCGCCTTCAGAGTTGCCTTGTCTTTCAGTAGGGCGTCGGATGCGGTCCATGAGGCGACTTCATAGATTGACATGTTGTTCGCAGTGTATCAGGGTTAATAATTGGAAGAAAGGACGGAGATTACAATGCTTTTTATTAGAGAGTTGGGTGCGGGTGGATGGAGACCCGAATTCGCTAACCACGAAGCTCTCAGGTCAGTAAGTCGTGCCCTGCGCCATCAATTTTACCGCAGTTGTGTATTTGATTGATATTCGAGTACTGAAGAACGGGAGAAGGAGGTGGAAAAAGGTGTAAATATCTTGATATGAATCGGCATGGCTCTTCGCATAAAGATAGCCGAAAATTTAACCTGCCAAATCTTAGCTTGGCGGCTGGGCCTCCCGCGTGTGAATCTATGGATGCACACGATATTTCGTGTACGCATGCTACTCAGAGTATATTCTATGAAGTGAGGTGGAGGACTAAGAGCAAGGAGCGAGGCACGAGCGATGATCACTGATTAATGAAGGCCAGTGAAGGTCGCGCACGAGACAAACAAGGAGCTCGAAAGAATATGGTCCTCACCTGACATAGTAGCGCATGTTACTTAGAAGTAGATATAGTACCTAGCTGAAACTACATCTAATGCATCGGCACTCGTTTATACGAAGTCATTTTCGCCATCGCTGCTCCCTAGCGGATTTCAATACGACTCGTAAATCCCAGACTCAGTGCCGCAAGTAGATTTAATTCTTAAAGCCTTTAAAATATAACGCATTATATTTCTTAAGCCGTGCCTATAAGTTGACGCCGCTGGACGAGTTTAGATAGGTTTAGATATGTTGAAGAGCGCTTATTCGTGATCGGACCGGTGCGGAAGCCCGTGCACCGGATCACACAACTGTCTCAACAGGCGCTGGCTCGATAAAATTAGATTCTGGGTTACAGGTTTTACTTCATTCATGCACCCCATCCTGCTTGAGAAATGCCGAAGACACTCGTAATTTGAACAACAAGATCGGCCACCTTTTGAAGTCACCCCACTAAATTTTGGGCTATCAAGTCGTTGTAAGCCTGTAAACCATGTTTCTTGATGCGGCATGACCAGTTTGAAGAAGTTTTCACCTCAAGGCCTTTCCACCCAATGCTCGAAAAGTGATTATTGGTATCCTCCCTTCTAGTTCCCTGAGCAATGGTATTCTCTGATCCGAAACGACCACAGTGATGGTATTATCGACCTGGTCCTTCGAATGAATGTCCTTGAGGGTAAGTTCCAAAAAGGTGGTGGCAGTGATTCGGGCACCATATTAGGGCTCCTGTTGATATATATATATGTGGTTCGTTGTGAACGAGGGTGGGTTAAATCCTGTCTTCACATGCCAGGTCAACAGCGTACACTGTGGACTCCACAACAGGCGAATTTCACCCGTCAATTTCGGGTGACAAGTGGGTGAAATTAAGCAGGAATATGCCGCCTTTCATCCGATTTCACGTCTCTGATGTGCATTCACCCGAGTGGAGTAATGAGGTAATTCAACAGAAATACGGGTAAATGCATTTTGCACCAGATTCTCGGTTGAAAGAGGCGGAGCTAGCTCCAAAACCCCCTGATTTCACCCGTAAAAGCGGGTGAAAAGCGGCATTTTCATGCTTTATTTCACCCGAAAATTCAACCCCCAAAAACGGGTGAAAATAGCCTGATGTGGGGTCCATAGTGCGTATATACATATCTGCTCAGTAAGGCACCAATTTCGTTCATTGAGTGGACTATGTATGCTCACAAATGGTGCTTGTATGTCTGGCGCTTGTTGTGGACCTCAGTGAGAGTCCTGCGTAAATTTAATCGCAAGTATCCGTGGTACTTGTGAATCAGCTTTAAAAAACCCTTCTTACAAAGGATTTCAATTACCATACAATGAATTAATGTCCGTTACGAGGCTTGTGTTTTCAAGGTTGATTACAATACGGGAGACCGAGTGGTCATTTCAACCAGTATCCTCGGTTTATGTCAGTGCAGCATCTTACACGTTGCCACCATATCACTGATCCAGCTCTCGCCCTCAAAATAGAATACATTAGCTGAATTGACCAAATACCATGCTATTGTTCCAGGGTAAGATGGAGCTCTGATGAGCAACTTCGCGAACGTTGAATTTTGGGCGCTTAAATGTAGATGGTGGCGGCTCTCGGTCGTATTTATAGCTCATGAGACTGGAGAAATCGGCGGACATCCTGGAGTGAACTTCGAGAGAATCAAGCCACCGGGAGGCAAAAAACCTCGGTATCCGCAAAGATCTATCGAAAGTGTTTTTTTCTTCAGTCCACAGCCATTTTTTCCCCAAATTGACCAATATCGGCACTTTCAGGTCGACAATAAATTCCTATTTTCCGTAGATATTTAAACATGCTCGGCTTTAATATAGGAACCCGATAGCTTACATTACGTGGAAATTTTGGTGGTGGTACACTAACGAGCGCCTAAATATTCGCTCTAATGCTGCTTTAGAACTCCACCGGTCTAGATCAGCAGCTCTTAAGCGACAAAAGACCCACATGTGTAGAGCTTAGTTGCTGCTGTAACTTAGCTCACTTTGATTTTTTTCTTTTTCTTGAAAATTCTCCGCCAGAACGCCTTGGTGGGACCTGGCGCTGAATGCTGGTCGCGTTGAGCATCTGACCCATCCTGCTCTGCGGGATTTCCTTGATCGAAGTCCTGAGCTGTTACAGGACAGAAGGATTTGAGATCGGCCCGTAGGTTTCTACACATCTCTGTGATGTGGATCGAATGCTGATCGAATGACTTGAAGAACGTCCCATCAGATTCGACTTGACAATAGAGACAATTGGTTTCGTACTGTTTCGTCTCTCGCGGTTTCGAGTCTGCACAAAGCGTTGCGCAACCTTTGTACATCGACGTTGATAAAGTTCCAGTATTCTTCGCGGTCGGTTGTTTGCTGTATGAGAGAGTCGGCGACAGCTCCGAAGGAGACCTGGTCAGCTAGGAATCGTTGTAGTCGATCCTGTTCTTGTAAACCTTGGACAATTTCTCTTTCCAAGGATTTTGATAACTCTTCCTTCCCTGTGAGATTCAGGATTTAGAGGAAGAATTAGATGGAGAGTGTGATACGACATACTTTCGTAGTCCTTTGCCTGTTCAGAAAACGATTTGGCGGAAACCAGGAATGTCCACGACCTTCTGATCTACTCGAAATTGAGCTATCAGTATTTGCCGATAGTCCCGATAGAATTGCACGAACAAACCCAGCAGATGCCCAACTAGTGGGGGTAGGATTAACGTGTGTGATATACATAGACCGAAGAAGTATTACTCACTCGGTCAGCTCAGCCTTCAACGATTCTGATTCACTCTTCCGCCTTTCCAGTCCCTGTTGTACAAGAGGCAGGCACTCCACGCACTTTGAAATCACGGTGCTTCTGAATTCACTAAGCTTCTGCTGTAACTTGAGGAGCTCAGTGATGGCCACAAGAATGGCCCTGTCTTGAAACTCTTCAACAACCTACAAATAGTTGAGAATTCAAAGTCGATTTAAAGCCATTGAAAGAACTGTGACTAACAGGAAGGCAAAGCTGCAAAAATACTCTCTTCTCCGACATTGTGAAATGGATGTTGGCTAGGCTGGATGCAATGAAGGGCAACAATGCTGAATAGGCATTCAGTATCTCGTGTGTTCGGTATAGAATCTATCACGTACTAGCTAGCTTTGATGCTGCCACTTCTGACGCTCGATTCGTCGCTCCGATTGAGTTGACATAGCTCTGATTGAGAATCGCGCTCAGGGACTGAAGATACTAGGACCGTCCTCTGTGCGCAACTCACCTGGTGTATTTCGTACCACTTCCTCGGAAATTGCCATTCCACTTCATCCGTGTCTCTTAGGGGGTAGTTTCCTAAGACAGAGAGCTTGTTGGCGACTTGAGAGAAGGTGATTTCGATAGGGGCTGTGTTCGCGATGTCGTAGTTGTTGAATCGAAGACGAATGACACTGTGCTCTTCAATGTCGCGATCCATCAAAATTGAGAGCCTGCTGAGGCATGCGAACAAGGTGAAAGCAAGTGAGAGATGTTCATGCCGCACAGCCTGCCTAGTGAATAAGACTGTAAGCGCTCAGCACACCATCACTGCCTCCAAGCATTATGCCGGGCCGCCTGGAAACGTGTTCCTTGGCAATGAGGCTTGTCATACGCTGCACAGCAACAATTTTTCTCGATAAGTATCTGTGTTCTAATTCACTACTGACAGATTGAATGAATACACCTCACAAGTTTTTAATAACACCAAGTACGTTGATATCTGGCTGAATTACACATAAGTACTGAGTAGTAAGTACTTCACACCGCACTTCCGCCTACTGAAAGTTCATCGTATGTATTATGTGCCGAAGAGGTATAGTTAGTAGATAATTTATCATTTGGGCCACACTGCGAAGTTACGCTCATTACCAATTTACCAATGCAGGTCAACCAGACATGGCACTGCCCTATTGTAATGTGTCATACCGAGCTCTGTCCCGGACTCGGAATATCTCTACTGTTGGTTGGCCTGCTGCAGGTTTAATATACCTATACTTACTGTCTCCAATGAAAGCTGAGCTCGAGCACCTTTTGGAGACTAACTTCCCTTCTCGGTCATGTCTCGGAAGGTGACCTTGACAGAGAGTCCGGGTGCAAGTCAACGATTAGAAAAACTTGATTTACATAAATAAGACTGCGACGAATTCAAAAATTGTATACATCTCTTGCCAGTGTGCTACTAATTGATTGCCTCATCCGCATGCCTCACCCGAGCCTCACCCTTGCTTATGGCCGGAGTGCTGGAAAAGGGAATTCTCAGGGTCCATCTGCAAATGGTGCAGGGTTCGAAAGCGTTGGAGCTTGTCCGAACGTCCTTGTTGCTGTCCACCACGTTGTCCACGTCCAGTGAGATTTTCGTGTCCATTGATAGACAGAGAAGGTGAAAGAATCCTTATTGATACAGCTGTATAGGATGCCACAACCTTCCTTCAACCTCAAGCAAAGATTGGCGGCGCTCTCGATGGCTCAATCGGCACCATCTCCCCCCAGCAATCAGAACCACCTGAGGCATGGCAATGCCGGCGACCCGTCCTACCAAACCCCTACCAGTCCTAATTCGAAGAGGAAGATGTTTTTCAATCCCCCTTCGTGGATGAAGAGAGCAGGATTGTCTGGGAATTTCAACGGAGATACCCAATATGCCTACGGGGATGACGAGAGGAGGATGGTCCAGGATGTGCTGGCGAAGATGATTTTCCAAGCTGGCGTTGATTATGAGTGCGTGCATTTAACTCTTTGAATCTCCAAGCAAAACTGAACCACTCCTGCTAGGACCCGTCCCATGTATGTTCGTCGACGATGGTGATCAATCATCCTGGCGTGCTGACCGGCTTTCTTTCCCATAGGGTTGTTCTCAATGCGTCTGCACTCCCTGACCCAGAAGTTGTGTCATACGACCTTCTCCTCACGTATGTATCTTGCATTCGTACCTAAGTCCAATTCAGACGGACCTGACATCCCTGGCAGACGCATTCTTTCCTATCTGAATTTGTATGGTGAGTCCCTTGGGGGTTCGTTATCTTGGTGCCACTGACACTGACTTCTATCTCTTTGAAAGTTGAGGCAGATTATACCGTTGTATTCTTCGCCGCAGGTTCAAAATACGCTCCGAGCTGGAACTGGGTATGGAAGGCATATCGCAGTCTGAGTAGAAAGTATCGGAAGAACTTGAAGCAGTTGGTAAGTTCCGCACATTTTGTTATTGGTTACCTCCTAACTCCCGACAAAGTACATCGTCCATTCCTCATTCTTCTCCAAGAGTCCGTCCTTATTCCCATTGAATTGAGCCTAGGCTGATGTTCAAAAATAGTGCTATTCTCTTTGGCAGGTGCCATTATCAGGTTCGCTTTTTGACACAAGAGCTACCTCAACACGCTCATCTCACATGATGTCATGCCAGCCCCAAATTCTTCCGCAAAATCATGTACATTAGCACGCTATCGGAGCTTGCTCAGCACGTGCCGTTAACGCAGATCGACGTGCCTCCAGCGGTGTACAAGTACGTGTGGACTACAAAATCATGCTATTCACAACTTATGCACACATCCAGGGAAAACTTGAAATTTGAAAGGAAAATTACGCTACCTGTACCCATGCGATCCAGTACATTTGGTGTGCCCCTGGAGGATCTGATGGGTTATAATGGCGAGAAGGGCGGCGTTCCAAGGGTCGTACGGGATGCAACACAATTTTTGCGTGAAATGGGTACGTGTTCTCTAGAAAAAATTCTATACGGGACGTGTCCCTCTAACCCGAATGTGTCAATTAGGAATGCAAGATGAAGGTCTATTCAGGCGGTCTCCCTCTTCCGCTTTATTACGAGCTGCCCAAGATGCCTACGATCGCGGAAATGTGGTCTCATTGGAGACATTCAACGACCCCCATCTTGCCGCAGTACTTCTCAAGAAATATCTGAGGGACCTACCAGAACCAATATTTCCTGAAGCGACGTATAGTACGATCAAGCGGTGCCCTGCGTCTTTAGGAGACGGGGATGAGGAGGCCGAATTATCCAGCATCCGGTATATACGCGAGGAACTTCTTCCCGAGCTAGTGCCATGCGCCTACATCCTGCTATCTCATATCCTTCGTCAGTACCATCCTTAGTTTCTCGAAGTACATTGTCTGAATCCTCTCGCAGATCTTCTCCACGACGTTTCCTTACGCAGTGCATACAACCGTATGGACGCCCTCAATCTCGCCATTGTCATCTGCCCCAACCTCGTAAGGAGTGCTAACCCAATCCGTGACGTGATGATGTGTAGTGTGCCTGTGCCAACCACGATTACAGGCATGAATACTCTATCTGGTGGTTCACTTTCGAGTTCCTTCACTCAGGACTCTGGCAGCACATCAAATGGCACAACAGAAGGCAAAGCGACACTCGGAATTGTTATAGCCCTCTGTATCCGGCGGTATTATGAAGTCTTTGACGAGGTTGTCGATCGAAGCGAGGCTGTTGCTCCATGGCGTGCTCTAAGGATGCAAGGCGCCGTTCCTGATGGTGCAAGCGATGGGTCAGGCAGCTCACAGCAACCAACCTATGTTCTAGGGGATGACGACGATCTGGACGACGATGGTATGCCCTCCAGTTTCAATGGCCACCAGCAGGAACACCGAGCAAATGCCCCGGCTTCCTCGTCCACAATGATCCCTGGACGACAGACCAAGAGACATAGGAATACCCTTTCGAATGGCAGCAATGGGCCTTCGGCAACCGCTCGCTCAATGTTCAACTCCAATGAAGGACCAAGCGTTGGCTCGCCTTCTGCATGGCATAATACGAATGGAGGTGGTCATAGCACAATCCGATCGTCCGCTCCTGGCCATCCAACCCATGGGAAGACCAAGTCGCTGATTAGCATAGAGCGGTCGGGTAGTGCCGTGTTTGGTGGCACGATGCGGAAGGGGTCGATCTCTATTGGGAGAGGGACAACGAGGAAAGGAAGCGGGGCTGCTGTCGAGGCGGTTGGTGTTGTCGCCGAGGGGTTCTTCACGCCCCCTAGTGGTGCACCGCCAGTCCCCAAGCTGGTGGCGTCACCTAGAAGCAGTATAAGTCGTTCAGGTGCCGAAGGTGAAGGTGATCAGGAGGAGCCAACTCTTAGTGTGGGTGAGAGGAGGAAGTTGTTCGAGAATGGGGGGCCATGATTGGCGATGTTTTAGACGGCACTTGCTAGGGCTCGGTTGATGTTAGGTGGCTAATTTATTACTTTGCTTCATCCCACATATATTCCATTTGTTTCTGATACCCTGTCTCAATCTTTTCATTCGTTTTTGCGCGAGTTCCTTTTCCAGGCTACTTCCTCGTCATTGGTATCTTGTAAGCCTTCGCTACGATATTCATGAATGACATCGGAACGATTATCCCTGCTCGAGGATCCTGAGGGAAGCCACTCAGCACCTAATCATGTGAAGACTCCCAAACCTTCTTACACCAAACCACGCTGACCAAATTTCTCTCCCATTCCCAAGCCAACTTTATTTCACTCCCTCAACGCCACCCTCTCTCTCACCCTCCAAACAACACTTGCACCGAGACCCCCACCCAACGCTAAGCCCACGTTGGCTTGAGCACCCAAAGAGACGTCTGATGGAGGCTGCCAGAATATTGAAGGCATTTGACATCTTGGATTTTTCTGACCTGTGTTCCTCCAAAATCAGAAACTATACGTATAGTAGATATAGACCGGACACCTTGTGACCGACCATCTTCGCGTGCCAGTGAACCACACTCAAAGCCGGCGCAGAGATAAAAATAGTGCCGGCGCTTAATCTCACGCTTGGCGCAGGTGTTTCTGTCTGCTCGCCACGTCTGAATATATTTTACAATATAACAGAATATTTTAACACTACATGCCCATCCGCTTCGAGCTTGGCCTGTCGAAGAGCACCTAGGAGACGCGCTTCGCGGCTCTCGCCGAGAGAGGCCTGGTCGGTCTTAGGTTCATAATAGCTACCATGAGTTTATAAGTTATTCCTGATCCATATAGTTTACACACATTCCTCGGGAAAGGACGCTACCATCAAATTTGAAGAGAGGCAAGAAAGCAGCGAGTTTCTTTGTTGTGGTTTTTGCAGAGCAGACTTTGAGGTCCAGGAAGATCGCTTTGAGGAATAAGGAAGTTTGACAAGCTGGAGCTCGTTTTATGACTACAGCACGTACGATGCGGGTCTAAGTCAGTATTCAAGTTCCAGCTTTGCATACTACTTTCTGGACATCTTGACAGACATGTGTTCATTCATTCATTGCTGAACGCCCAGGGCTATGACTCCTATTACCCTTCCACCTGACAGAGCAGTGACAGAGTGCTTAGAATGCAATGTTTTCTGATACGGTGCAGATAATTATGTTGTGTCAAACCCACATGCTAGTCACATTTTTGATGGGAACACTCTCTTGGGCGCGCCGAATACGACACCTTTAAGCCTAGTAAGCCCGAGTCAGTGGTACTTAATGCTCGATTCAACATCTATTACGATGATCTGCCCTTTGGGATATTGGCGTAACCAAACTCAGGAACACGCGATGTTTCTAGTATCATAAGGTCGACGAGTCTTTACTCGTGCATGTGCCCTAAACGCAGCGACGGTCAGCGATTCAGGATTCTTAATCCTCCAGGCTCCTGCCGACAACGTCAGTGACTGCTGATTGAAGTTCTGACTATTCGCGATGGCTTCTTTCTGCCTACCGTCAACCTTCAATCGACATGAACCCCAGCGGTCGGAGCCTATTAATCATTTGGGCAGGGATTGGATTGAGAAAGCACACTAAGAACCCAGACAACTACAAGCAGAAATTGGATCGAAGGTGGAGATGGAAAGCACAAAAAAAACTTCTAGAGAGCAGGGATGCCTAAAGATAGTAGGCTGGTGGGAGTGTCGCTATGAAACAAATTATAAGATTGGACATCGCCTGGCCAAAGATTTTCGAAACATACCACTTTGTTGAATGCGATGGCTATTTCCTCCGGTGCTTGAATGTGCCGACTCGATGGTTACTCCAGAAGGTACAGCTTTGCGACTCGAATTCACCAGCGTCGTTGAATAACCAGCATCGCATAACGTGATTCCGAGCCCGTTTAGCGTGTTTTCCGTCCCCTTGACTTGAATAGGTGGCGGGACTGCTGCATGTCGAAAGAGAGGGTCCTTGGCAATGAGCGAGCTCTCAAAATCGTTGACGACTAAGTAGGGGTCCATAAGCTTAGAGTTCCCTGCTTGGCTGACGCGTCAAAAATTTGTTCGATGAGTATGGTCAACTAAAAGTTCACCTGCGTTACTCTTTCGTCCTGTTTCGCCTCCTGGAACGAGCAGATGTAAATCTGGCCGTTGGTTCAGTGTCCGTGGGGAAAGTGTAAACGGTCGTTTTGCAGACATGCGACGTTTCCTGTGAATGCTAATGAGCTTCCAGAGAGCAAGAGCCGCAATGCAAAGCAATGTGCCTGTCAAAAATTTTAGTCTGATTCATGGCCGATAATATGATCCATACCCCAGAGAGCAACGTCAATCGGGCATAGTCGACTCCAAGAAATTCTCCCATTGCATGTACTCCCAGTATCTTGTTGCGATGGAAAACTTTGGTGATCCCGCGAGACAATCCAGGTAATGTGCATCTGTGCTGTATTTTAGTCTTTGACTTGGATTAGCGTCTGCTGTACCGACTGGAGATACAATGTCGAAGATGCCACGCCCAGCTGAACCTAAAAATTACTGGAGAAGAATTCCGAGTTCTTGGAAGCCGACTTCAGTGAGACGGTAGACGGGAGGTAGAAGGCCAAGGAACTCTTTCGCCTTCATGATATGGCTATTTGAGGTAGAACTAGACTGGGAGGCTGTCTAATCACATCTCCCGGCCAGCCTGCTGTCGGATTTTCGATCAGCCTTGGATCAGTCAGGACAATGATGCACAGTGAAGAGCGATGGATAGCTGGAGATTTCACAACAGACATGTCGATTTCTGTAGTCCTATCGGAGTGTTTGTATCTTTGGGCGAGAGGATCAACTGAAAGAGGTGGAGGCGTCGCGCGACGCCTACATGAATGTACAATACCAAACAATAGATTGATGGTTGAAAGTCACGTGTGCGTTGAATACAACGTCAACCATTCCAAAAGTTCAACGGAGCACAACAGTCGTCAAACAGTTGTGCGGCTGCATTGGTTTTCGCACATCATGTCAAAGCAGCTCGGCCGTCAGGCGACGGTCATATGAATAGGCTATAACATAGGCAATCAAGCCCAAGTCCGATAACACATCCGGGCACGTGTATCAAACGCAACACGATGTAGCCTCGTGTTTTGTGGATGGGAGGGCGCTCTGGATGCTCTTGAAACAAACGCATCGAATGCCTCCAGGTTTCGCGGATGCTCTGGTTTTCATCACTTCCACCTTCAACCTGCGGTCACCCTCGACAAGGAGTCGGAACCGTCGTCCCCGCCTTCGTCGTCCAATCAAAATCTCCGCACCTATACCGCTTGAATCCATGCAGTTAGACCTGAATGCCACCGTGTCCAGTAACATCCCTCGTCCAGGTGAGAACGTGGCCTTTATATATAAATCGGGATATTTATCGAGTCTCTCATGTTGATCTATTACTCTTCCCTGCTCATAACCTGTCGGCGTTCTAGATTCAGGTGTCTTCTATCTGGTACCAAACCAATCAGGTGCAGGGAAGGCCATCGTCCGGAGACCTGCACCTGGTCTGTCTTCCACAGCTCTGGACGATGACTTTGAGCCTATAACTGGAAGAGAAAGCCCATCAGGTGTAGCGACAACTTCTACTCATCCTCATAATAGGCGCCCAACGCTGACTGTTCAGACTACCTCGCCACTCCTGGGCCAAGCCGATGGATCTACACGTGCGGCATCCCCAAAGCCGGGTCGATTTCATGCAATGAAAGCGTTGCGCAACAGCTTTCGCGGCAGAGGGCAGCAATTGCAGGAAGACGCCAAAGATTCTCCTCACATAAGTCAATGGAAGGGCAAAGAGAAGGAAGTGGATCCTGAGCCAGAGCCGAGGGAGAGTCGCGTTGCATTGAAGGCCAGAGAGATTAGAGCCTGGATGATGGGCAAATCTGGCTCGGAACTCCACCGGTCTGTCACCCAACCTGCTCGTGTGGCCGACCAGACTGGAACGAGCTATGCCACCAAGACCAGGAAGCGACATACAACTGGAGGGACGAAGGATATGTCCAGGAGCCATCACGGCACATCTAAGACCGGAGACCGAGGCCCTAGACCTGGTCAAACCTATGAAATCGTTGACCATCGTGTCGTCGAAAACAATCCAGAACGGACGGTCGAAATCTCTACTTGGAGAGAGCACGCCTCAAGAAATGTCTTGAACGAAGAAGACGAGAGAATGAGCATTTACTACCTCAGCGCAGACGATTACGCTCAAGATACCGTTGACGGAAATACCAAAGCAGAGTGGAGAATGGACGGTCCGACCTCCCCTGGTGCTCTGTCTTTGACCGCATCGATTCGAAAGATAGATACCACCTCGCCTCAAGCGGTACGTCTAGATATTTTGCGTCTGACGTGTCGATCTGAAAATCATTGTGCACATACAGCGAAATTCGGGACCGTTCGAATCGTCGCGAAGGCACCTCTCGGATTCTGCACGAGGACCATCATCTACTCCAAGACGAGAAGGCACAATCTCACCCAGCACAAGCGAAAAAGAACCTTCGTCTGAAGGACCAGCTAAGGCTAACTCTAGGAGCGACGCTAGGCGAAAGGAGAACACTCCTCCACGGTCATCGCCACCAGCGGCGAGAAGTCCTCCCATTGGACCCACACGAGAGAGGAAAAGATATAAGGAGTCAACACCAGTTGAGAAGGAGTTGCCTCGGTCGCCTTTCCGACCAACACAATCAGGCTCTACTATTAGCAGCATCAGGTCGGCGTCCACATTGGAGCTTGAAGATTTTCTCCGGGCATGTGAGCCATCGCTGGTGCACATTACCCCGATTCTGAAGAGCCTTGGGATCAAAAGTCGCGAGCATCTGAAGGCGGTAGCGAGATTGACGCCGACGACGAGGGATCGTGAGGTCAAAGAAGACGCTCTTCGACTAGGCATCACGGTCATGGAATGGGCCATATTTGTAGATAGGATATTTACTCTATAATTCTAGTATGTATAAGATGTAAGGATCATCGATGGACAGTTGCCGGACCAATGGTCAGAAAGGAAATCAGATGCGCCAGTAAATAGCGCCACATACCAAATCGGTCGGAGCGTCAATTTTGGTGCAACAGCGTGCTAGATCCCAACATCTTATTCCTGAACACTCCGGCTGAATACTCAATATGCCTGTCGGTCGACGAACGCAAACCAGAGACAGAAAGACAGAACATGATGATGATCCCCAATTTCCAATGTCCCAAATGTCGAACGAGAGCGATGATCAACAAAGGCAAAGCGCATATATCTACATAACATTCCTTATTGACAAATGTGCAATACCATGCACAGAGTAAGGGAAGCTCTCGAGAAGCATTACGCTGGTGCTCCTTTTATTATTCTCTCCATAGCTTTTCGCTCATCTCATTTCCTTCACACACCTCGCAGCCGAAAGAGAGAAGAAGCAAAACAAGAATACAAGTAAATTTCTTGAAACGACAGCGAAAGAGCTCAACTTTGTAGTATGGACATCTGCTTGCAGCTCTTTCGAGGTTTTACCATCTATCCCGTAGCTCACAAAATCATCGGGAGACGCAACGAAGGCTCTGGAGGAATCGTGAGTTCTGGTGCTCGAACAGCCACCAAATCATCAAACTTACACAAAATAGCCGTACCCTGTACGAAGCTTTTGTCCATGAATACTCGACCATTGAAGACCAGATTCACAAGAAATGGGCACGGCTAATGAAAATAGAGGAAGACATACTGGTTCGTCGGCCTTGTTCCTTATGGGATTCGTGAGGGTCTGATTTCTGTTTCTTTTAGAAACTGGTCGATGAACGAAATGGTAAAGATGAAGAGGCCATGGAGAAAGAGGCTGGACTCCAAAAGACCGCAATGTCGAAGATGCATCAATCGGTGAAAGGTGAGATTTACTAAGTAGCTCTTCAAGATGTCTTATCAAGCATCATGAAGCATTTGACAAGGTTTACTCGGGACTGGTTCAAGGTTCCTGAAGCCTGGTCTATCCTGCTGAGGAACGTGTGTAGCATTTTGGTAGGCTGTCTAAGCCCACAGTCCTGTCCCGAGTAGATATTGCCAGAGGCTAACCATGAGGTCATGGACCGTGTCTACTAGTCTTCACTGTAAGATCGGGGTGTCACTGTTGGAGGGGGAAGCATATAGGCAGGAAGGTGTTCCTTTGCGCCGAGATCTTCGAGGGGATAACAAAGAAGGATATAGCCACAGACCGAAAGACATACAGATGAACGGGAAGTAAGAGAAAGTTCGTTAATCCTTGCTCTTCTTCTTTTCTTTTTTCTCCTTCTTCTCCTTCTTTGCCTTCTTCTCATTCTTCGATGGTTCTCCCTAAGAATGTTTATTAGAGCAATAAGGGAGAGAGAGAGCGATCACAAACCTCTCCACCAGCAACTGCCTCGGCTTTCGCTTTCTCCTTCTTGGCTTTCTTCAGTGCCTTCTTCTCCTCCTTCGAGAGCTTAACCTTCTTCGCTGAGTGGTTATCATCATCTTCCTCGTCAACGTCCATGTCCTCACTTTTCCTCTTCTTTTTCTTCTCCTTCGGCTCTGCCTCGAGCGATGTGAAAGCAGGCTGGTCCACATCCATGCCCTCCTCATCGTCATCTTCCTCTAGACCCAACTCTTCCAGAACCTTTCGTATGGCGTCAGCGTTCTTTGTGGGCGGTGTCCCCTTCTCGAAGAATTCGAGGCGTTCCTCTACTTGTGCTCGAAGGGCTTCACCAAACTTGGGTGTTGGGTTTTCTGTAAGAGTGTCAGAAAGGTAACCATTGAGTTACTTCAAATGACTAACCAGAGTAGCAGTCGATGCGCGATGCAATTGAGCACTTGTTCGCTAGGAACCGTGAGATGCGACCCTTATGTTTGGGACCTGCGCGGCCGATGAAGGTGGAATGATAGAGGAGACCATACTGTAGGGAAAGGGATTAGTTCCGCAATATCGGTTTTTAAGGGAGGAAATTAGCTGACCTTCGGTGTATTACCCTTGGTCTTTAGAGCACGGAAAAGAGCCTTCTCGGCGCCGAGAATTTGTACTGTGCTGGCCGGGTACTTGCTAAGGTTGGTCAAGCTACCAGCATGGCTAATCAGACGAGCAGCGACACGCTCTCCGAGGAGGGCAGTCAGACTTGGTGCAACCGAGTTCATTTTCTCTGCGAGGTATGATACCAGAGACTTGCGGTAGTCTGATAGTGACACGACGCGTGTTGCAAAGGCAGAGATATTGAGCATGTCGATTTCGGAAAGCCCTGACCCCATGGATCCTCGAGCTGCGTCCAAAATGTTTTGAGCCATTGTTGAGTCGTCGTCCAGGATAGCTGCCAGGTCCGGAAGCTTCTCCTCATCTAGGGTATCCTTATCCCCAATAAACTTTGCAACACGAGCGTACTGGTGGTTGTCGGGCACAAGACGAACGAGTTCGGGGAAGTGATATCCGTACCATTCTCGAATCCGCATCGAAAACAGGTTAACGTCCTTGTCGAGCTGGTCAAGGAGGGCAATAGCCTGGATAATCATGTTATCTATCCGGTTGACATTGAATTTTAGTTTTGAGCGGGAATACGAGTGTCCGAGACCGAGTTGGGCTTTCTTCAAGTCGTCAGTTTGTAGGCCTTTCAGGAGCTTGGATGCGTGGAGACGGATGCCTCGAATGAGATCTTGAGATGTTTCTGAAACCTCAACTTTGAAACCCAGTGCATCCTTGATGCTCTTTCCAAGTAGAGTGTCTGATACCGCAAGAGTTATGGGAGACTTTTTGGAGGTTTTCGAAAGATTAAGTTCAAGGAGATTTTGGAGATGTTCGTTCAGAATGCCTGGACGACATCAAGACTCTGTAAGACAGAAAATAGCAGATAAAATATGCTACGAACCTTCAGAGACATCATTGATGTTTTCCAACGCTTGAGCAGCACTCTTAAATGGCGAGAAGCTCATTAAAGACACCATTTTTCCAAACTTTGCCAGATCCTGGAAGGAGTCCGCGACTGCCCTCGACTTGGACCCAATGTCTTCTGAGAGTTTGGCCTCAAATATGGCATATCCGGAGGCGGACTCGAACAGGATGTGGGTGATCGTCATCTCAGGCCGTACCTTGTCGTTGAAGACGGTGAGCAGCAATATTTTTTCGCAGTTCCCAGCAAGGAAATCCACACGTGATATCGTGACTTGTGACCGTTGCACAATGCCATGTGACCAGAGATGATGGGCGCCTCTTTGGTCAAGCTCAGTAAAAAGCGAAAGTCGACCTGTGGTCAGTGAACAGTCAGTCAATGGTCGGCCTGGACCAGAGAGCGACTATGGAACTACCAATCTGCGATTTTGTGACATTTGACCGACTGGTTTTAGTCAGTTAATTGTTGTCTTTAGTCAGGCATGGTAAGTTAGCGTCGGCTTGGCATTTGGCAGTCGGTTGCAGGTCAGTCACCGTGCATCGGTAGTCTGATTCTCGATCATTCATAGTCGTCTATCAGTCAGTCCTGGGTCAGCATTCTGGGCAGGTAATGTTGGGTACAGTCAGCCACTTGTTTGCTGGGTGCAATTCTATATCACAGTAGAGCTTATATTGTAATGTATTGAATGAATACATATGTAAGTACAAAGTGGTTAGTCTATGCTACACGACCACCCTCTCGAAGTCAGTCCTTTCCGATGATTCCACAGGTTTTTAATGGTTTAGTTGACGTCAAGGAGGTAAGGATGCGGTGCCCGCCACGCGGTGTGCTGCGGGTTGCTTTGCTCCAGTATCAGCAGTGTCATCCTCGGGTTGCAATACATGAAATGGGATGCTCACAGTATCCACCACATACCCACAAGGTTCCAGAGATACCTGTCCACGAGAATTTAGGGTGTGGTTGATGTTGATAGCATAAAAAGCGAAGGTCTCGAGCCGTATAGCAAGTTTTACGGCTGCGGCGAGTGGACAACAAACCCGTAATAATGAAAGCTTGAATAGAAGATCAGAAACTCACTATATACAACTGTCGTTGAAGGTAGTGTGGAGCCATGGTGATGAATGAGCTTGAGATACCATTGGTATGTCCACTTGGTATGTCCACTGAGAAGGGAGCAGGGAGTGGGAGAGGAATGGCGCGTCGAGGTAGCCGATTGGAGTTGAAATTCCGTGCCCCAAGAGCTGTTTAGGGCAGGTCTTACGAACTTGTAACTATCTTTGTAATACTTAGGCAAGTAAGCGAACTGAAAGAAAACAGGTCAGACATTTATCAAACCTCTTGGCAAAGTCAAATTTGACTTGGTGTGAATTTGCTCAGACTATTTCCTGACCTCAGAACGACATCTGGACCAGGGATCGACCTAGGCCCGACCTGACACCGACTCGCCTTTTTACTGAGGGTCAAGGTTGACAGGGGCTGGCCGAGACTATGGTAGCAAGCCAACACGACAAGGGTCACATTGAGCGCCGAGCACACCAGCAAATTCAATCTCACGACCCACCTTTCGAGCACACTCGACACCTAGCATGGTGCATTCGCATTCGAGGACCAGCATCCGAGCCCAGGTGGGAGGTGCCACTGCTCTGTTCACATCCGATGACGATGTAGGACGCGCTACCACTGGCAAATCTTGCCTTCGCGAATTGCGTTCGATGGAACCTGGTGACCGTATTGCTATCGATAAGGGTGTAGCAGGAAACTTAGCCTTTGTGTGGTTGACACAGGTTTGGGACATCACTGCACATGCACATTCGCTATCATCAAAAGTCAGGGGTCATGTCTCCCAGTGTCAACCAAATTAGATAGTGTAAATTTAGTTGGACCGAAACTAAATCCATTTGCCAAATCCACTCAGCAAATCTGTAGTATTTTGAGATATGGTTTGAACTTCTCAGTCTAGTATGTATATGCATTGCTTCACTCGACACTACATTCGTTCTGCCGTGCCAAAAGCAACGATCTTCATCACCAAGTGGATTATGGCATACGCCAAATGAGAATCGCCATTCCGTTGTGAGCTGCGGGTTTGTGCCCATAGAGATGCTCATCTGTACTAGAGGGTGGTGGTGAAGGAAACAGAGGTGACAGCGCAGGTTTTGCGCAGCTCCGTAACCATCCGCAATCCACCATCCGTCAAAAAATGGCCCAATGGCACCGAGAAGATGCCTGCAGAGAAGGGGTCTACGAAATTCCAACCTACCTTTGGAATCCACCATTACGCCAAGTTATATCAGGATGTCCATCCGTCCGCTTACACAAGCTCTGTATGCGCCTCCTCACGGACGCTTCTTATTAGGACTATTATATACCGTAGAATAGTACAATTTTCCCCTTGTCGGTTCTTCCTTCTCCGACTGCAGAGGTAGGCTCCCCTTTTCTCCCAGACCTTGTCCCTACTCACCACCCTCCTAGTGCATCTCGTCTAGCGTGATAACACCTTTTCACTATGAAAACTTCTCAAATTTTTATCGCCGTCTCCCTTGCTTTGTCTGTCTCCGCTGGTCCTCTGCAAGAGGGAGCTGGCAAGGTGGAGATTGAGGCTACAAAGGCGGCTGGTGTAAGTACTTATTCGATTTACGGAACGACAATTTCTCCCATTGAGGCTCATCTGTGCTTTTTAAGGGAGCCGCTGCTGCTGCCATTGGGAAAGCCACAACGGCCGCTGCCAATAGTGACCAGCCTTCTTTGAGTAAGCGAGGTTCTTCGGGCCTCACCTTGATACAAGACCTGAATAAAAAAAAGCTCTTGACCCCAGGGTTATCGCAACTGGCTTCGCCAACGACGGACAAGATGTGCCAACAGCAGGTCAGTTGACACTCCCACAAGGTGTTTTTCTTGCATTTAACACCGGTCTAAGGTCAAATTGCGTCGCTGACGTCCACCAATAACTTCATCAACTTTTGCTTGACCCTACCCAACTTGCCAATCACAAATGGCAGGCAAATCACGACCGGCTCATGCAATCCCGCGCCGATGGGTGCCATTCCTTCAGTAGTCAACATGCCTTCAGCCAAGTTCCAAACCCCCAAAAACGGTGACACGATTAAGGCGTACACGGCTTTCACCATCGCACTGGCTGTTCAAAACTTCCAGGCTGATGCTTCCGTCAATGAAAAGCGGAACTACTTCGCTGCCCCTCAACAACTCAACGGTCAGGGACAAATCATTGGTCACTCACACGTCGTCATCGAACAGCTCACGTCTCTCGACCAAACAACACCGACCAATCCCACACAGTTCGCATTCTTCACGGGCTTGAGCGCTGCGACTCAGAATGGCTTGCTCACCGCTAATGTGACTGCTGGTCTTCCTGCTGGATTTTACAAGATATCCTCGATCAATACTGCTGCTAACCATCAACCTGTTCTCGTGCCTATCGCACAACACGGCTCACTTGATGATGTCTCCTATGTGAGTTTTTGTGGGTCCTGGTATCGTACGGACTTTCTGACATACTGTATCCAGTTCACTATCATCAATGACGGGAATCCTGCACCTGTCAGTGATGGTTTGGCCCTTTTGACCGAAGGTCAAAGGCCAATGTTCCACGCGGGCATGTCTGGACTGACTCGTCTTGACCTTCGAAGGCCAGCGGCCAGTCCAGACGCTACTCTTGTCTGACTGCCGCGATGAAGAATAACATAAGTATCTTAAAAATACGCTCGCGAGCGGGGGAAGGTTCGCCACGAAATTTGAATAAAGGAGATTTGGTATCAGTTATTTCGGATAGAACACGATTACGAGTTGAAGTGTCCTTGGAGTTGCGAGTCATCAGGCTGCCTTAAGCATTATACAAAGCAAATCAGATAAATGATACACGTAGAAAGACACCTAAGATAACTATTCCAGTGAAGTAGACACCAATTTGACGCCCATGAAGGTTCAAGACAAAGGGCGCCTATCGATCAGTTTGACAAAATGCTTACTACACTAGCCACCGCCCCAAAAGACAGGATTCAGGTGTTTATTTCCACTGCAAAAAGCATACTAGTACCTGAGGACCAGAGGTGTCTATTATAAGTCCCAACTTGGAAGACGGCGAACGTACATATCATAACGGGGCGCCTCTTTTGATCAAGGCTCTTCTCTTCTCTTCAAGCGGGTATGTTTTGAATTTCTTTTAATAGAATGATTTTATAAATTATAGGCTAGGTTATCCTCTTTGGCGATCACTTGAAAAAACCCTTACCACTAATAAGTACTACTAAGTATTTCAATCAGTGCGCGTTTGGAGCCTAGTATTGGCCTAGTAGCGTCTACTAGCGGTCTTGTGCCGAATCGCTGACTACCAGGCCTGTATGAGAAGTCTATATGATTAATTCTTGGCGTTCGAATATTTATCGTCACAATCCAAGTTCCAATTCGAAGCGACAGCTTGAGGTCCGTCTATGTTAGGTCCGTCTTCTAATCCTCGGCCTACCGGCCATAAAGACTTTCCATTACTGGGACAAATGTAATGGCTTGATTATCATAGGATCATGCAAGCTATCGGTCAGACTTGATACATATACGCTCTATGAACAAAGTCAGATGTCTGTCGCAATGCCAATGGTACCGGATTGAATGACGCCTTACCGACCATGTGTCCCAGTATCGGGAGCTTGTCATTCATTTCGCGTTCTTCATTGCACAGTCCAACTGTCCAAGTATACGAACGAGGCCTCATGTGAGTCACTTCACAGATCGCTATGATGAAGACTCTTCTTCCAGAAAGATCTCCATCCGGCTCATCCACTGATGTTCCTAAGCAATCAGTTCATATTTAGGCACTGGGGGTGTGGCCACTCCTCGAGGCTCAACGCGAACACCCTATCTTCCCCACGTTGTCTCCCTTCGTCCTTGAGGCGTGCTTTCGGGCTCTGATCCCGTCTGCCGATGGAATCTCGTTTGAAGCACCGCGATCGTGGTCAAGCGTTGAGTTTTTAGATCCCATTGACATACTGTCGCGCATGTATCAGCCTTGTGTGCGAGGATGTTTGATTTGATCGACTTGAAAAATAGTTCAGTATGGCAGACACAATATTCGAGGAAGTACCGACAGATAGAAACTTTGAGTTCCCCGGATACCTGTCACAACGCTATCAAAACATCGACTGGGGTTCATCGATGAGCTTGCAGAAGCAGACCAGTCAAGCCTCTCCACATTCCCCACTCCTTACGCAACTTTATTGTCACCAGGAACTGGTAATCCTGTGAATGGCGCTCATCAGGGAGGGGATCGCACTCTAACTGGAAGGTGTCTTGACTTTCGTGTTCCGTGACATATCGGTTAGATCTGAAGCGGAATGTCTGCCGCTAGTGATGCACTACCCTTAGGCCCAACGGGTCATTTATCACTTTAGGAAGTACGTCAAATTCGATCAATTGAGTAGAGAATGATACTCAAGGATGATTTTGCCAACTACGCACTACACGGAGGGAGGTGCCACTTTCACGATCGATGAAGCTCCAAAGAAAGTTCTTTCTCGTGCGATGAATCCATGCAGAAGTACATGCGAGATGAACTCGGAAGGTGTGGCCAACACGTGCAATTTGCTCAAGGTAAAATCAGCTCTTCTCGGGCACGGTGAAGAGTTGGTACAAAAAAGAGAAGAGGCGGCTTTTAGCCGGATCTTCCAAGTCGGTTCTGAAACTGCGTCAGTTCGTCAGGCAGTGTGTCCAAGTGAACCACTATTTCCTCGTCCGCTGTCCACGTCACTTCCGAATATACTCTAGGGAGGAAATTCGTCCCAAAGCGCGGAGTTAGAGGCACTTGAAAACTCGCACTGACGCCTCCCAGTGAATACCATCCATCAAGGGTCGTCTGTTTGATCCATCAATGCAGATTCTGGTCTGCGGCTGTATGGAAGTTGGGCGCTTGCAGCAGAAAAAGAAATACGGCCAGAAATAACTCTTTTATTCGGCACAGAAGATTCACATATTTTGAGAGATGCGATGATATTTCCTAGTATGAGGAGCATAATTTATGCGAACACTCAGCGAGAAACAGAGTCCGAGGAATTGGGGTCTGTCACGTGACGCATTTGAGGAAAGTCAGGTCCAGTCCGTTTTCGTATCTAGTCCTAAGCAGCCTCGTGGAGGGCAGGTGTGCTCCTCTTTCTTTTGGCACTTAAAGCCTCTAGGAGTTCGACTGCGGCAACCCGAGGGTGTTCATCAAGACCAGGACGTCAGAAACTGTTGGTCAGTCCATTCAGACCAGGTATAAGTTCTTGACGCCACTGTAGTTGAAGCACGGACACTCATCTTGGAATCTTGCTGCAACAGCTCCCTCCAACCTCGTGGCCACGCTGAGGTCTTTTAACATCCTCCTTTCACGAAATCCACACTCCGCATCCTGGCGACTTGTTTCTCCCCCATCATCGCACAGTTCGATATGTTCAAGTGGGCAAGAACGGGCCACAAGACAAGCGGTTCCTATGAACCCAAGACGCCCAAGATCGTCAGCGTATCGCTCCCGGATGAGCGATACACACCCATTCTACACCATCCCATCTACACCGACAAGCCTCGTAGCTCATTCCTCCGGCGCTTCACCACACCAGATAGAAGAGCGGGCTCAACGACTCCGATGTACGATTCATACCAACCTTCACACGCTACGGTGCCATCGGGGAGATCGAGAAAGAGAACAACGTCTATGCCAGTGCGGGAGGTTGAAGGTGCGTCGCGCCACTCGTCGTATCAACTTTTCTCGAGGCTGAACTATATTTGAAGCGCCGCGTCCGATTCGGCCACACCCGTCTCAAGGCCCATTTATACCGGTTACGGAACATGTGGACAGGATAAGAATCGATCCCTCGCGGGGAGCTCTTGCACCGGTTGGAGGTACGTTTTCTCCCTCCCACCTGTACCTCCGTTCGTCCCAACGCTTCCCGGTCCCTGCTAGTCCCTTCAGCAGCATATCTAGAAGAACAGCTGCGACGAGAGCGCCCAGAGCTAGCCAAGTTCGTTCCCCCTCCCCCCGTAAAAATGCTCTGTAAGCTCCGTTCCGCTATCATCCCCTTGACAGGAGAACTTAGGAGTTCAAAACCTCTAGCGGCTGAATACGCGCGAGATCGTCCCTCGAAAGGTGTCAAAAGTTAGTCTTTGTGGCGCCACCACTCCTGCTGGACGATAATGCTCATCATCCATCATGATCTTCAGCCCCATCAAAGGCCTGGTTGGAGGACCAGCGAGACCAGCACGAGAAGCGGAATAAAGCCCCATCCGCGCCTCCTATGAAAAAGAGTATGATCTTCAACTCGATCGAGCAAAGATCACCATCTGAAAACTACCATTATTAGGTCAGTCAAGATCATGGGTGGACGATGGCGATGACTTGAAGAGTCTTAAGCCTGTGCCAGTGGTGGATATTGTGCAAGGTAATTTTCTTCTCAATATGTGCCCATGAATAGGGCTGATGCGAGAGGCGTTCACTAGAAGATTATAAGAGTAAGGAAGTCATTGTCTGACTTGGGCTGGTCGTTCTCACCGTTGTCGCCAGATTCTAAACCCCTCAAATCGGCATTGAAGAAGTGTTCGAATATAAAGCCTCCAGTTCCCCAGCCTATTTTTAAGGCGCGTGAATATGGTGCGTAAACCGCCAGCCCACAGCCAACAAATCTGATTGCGGGACTTAGGTGATTCAAAGGCCTATTATTCGGAGAATGAGACGGACAAACGGAAATCAGGTGAGTAGTCACTCTCACCTTCCAATGCCTTGCGCTGAGTAGTGTGCAGACTGGATAAAACCGATCAAAGGTAGCTCCCATGCGGTACACCCGGCAGGTATGCTGAATCTCGGTGACGCAGTGGTCCATACACCATCCAAAGCGTATCTGGAAGAGCAACAAGAGAAAATGGAAGGTGAGCCTGTGCCTCAATCTCCAAATATGCCTCACTAACTTGAAGACAGAGATGAAGTTGCAACAGCAGCAGCAGAGAGGCTGGATCCCTTCACGCCACAATTCATACACTGCACCAAAACCAGTACACGAATTTCGTGAGGCTTACTTTACTTGTGAGACGTGAGACCTTATTGACACCATCTCCAAGCCCCTTCTTCGTTTCAACATACCCACTCTAGTTCAACTGGCTCTCCAACCGACAGCATATTAGGTCAGCGTTGTTCCACATCTGCGCTAGAGGGAACTCACGTATAACCAATGTAGCCCAAGAGTATCATCGGTCCCGACGTTCAAGTCACCTCGCCGCAACTCCTTCGAACTATATGCCAGCGTATATCAAGGATTGTGAGTAATTTACACACTCTCGCGTTCGTTCCCTGGACTGATATCGCGAAGCCCAAACCGCTTCCTCTCAACATCCTCAACCCTTTAACTCGTTTGAGGTGTCACCTAACATTGAGTGGCCGCTGGTCGAGTACTCGACGCGAAGGCATAGACCCGAGCCTTTAGTGTACTTCGATGCCGGCTTTAGTCCCCGGTACCCAAAGTACGAGGTGCGGGCGAACCGAGGGGGATACATGACACCGCTCACTCCAGAGGAACGCAACTTGCTTGTCTCCAACAACACAATATACAAACGGCTGGTCATCGTCAACAGGGACCTCGCCGAGTGGCCCATCGTCATTGAGCCCAAGTCTGGCCAGAAGATCAGAGTGATTGATGTCTTCAGGGCGGTCTACGAGACGTACGCTGTTCCATTGACGAAGGATGAACTTGCTCGTCGGGGACCAGAGTATATCCAAAGATGCGAGCGTGCGTTCTTTCAGCGGTGCGAAGATGCCCCAGAGGCGACCCATTTCCTCGAGCGGCAGGGTATGACGCGCATCGATTTACTGCGAGGGAGGAGAATCTTCAAAGGTCTGGTCCATCACCGGGGCAGGCCAGCCTGGGAGCTCGAACTATTGTTCGATGAGGGTCCATATGCGGGGAGGCGCTGAGTGCCAATTCTGCTGTTTGTATTTTCTTTCTGTCCGCGCTAGGTTCACGGATTTGCACGCCTTTCATGATCCACACTCGTTCCATCTTCACGCCTTTTGATGACGATGACGCCTTTCACGACTTGCATATTATTCCAGTATTGCCCAATATTTTGCTTTCGAATCGTGAGTCGCTGCCCGTCACTCTCGATGATACCTGACTGAATTCACTCACCTCACAAGGACTTTTAATATGTATACCCCACACTCATTTCTCTTGCGCAACCTCCACCTCTCCTATGCACCATGCTTTCTCGCAACACTCATGATCACCATAACAGTCCTACTTACGAGCATAGTCTTCATACTCCATTCGCACGTGCGGCTTTGTATATCATTTGTATTCTTCGTAGCCCGCGTTGTTTGTTTTACCACCTGCGATAATCTATTAGTCAGTTGCTATCGGATGACATGAAAACTCACGGATGCTTTGGTTCCGTGATTCCGTATTGCACTGCTCGAGCGAGTTTCTAAACGGCCGAGAGAACAAGATGGAACCTACAAGAACATTCGGACAACCGATTGAATGGCGAGTATGCCGTTTTCTCCCCGCATACATAGATGCCAAATGCTTACTCCTGCAATGTATTGGCTATAGGCTTGGAAAGCCGATAACACTGCCGGGCAATGTAGCAAGTGAGACGCTTTCCGGAGCAGGGACACGCACGGAAAAGGGTAGACTTGGCCTACTAGCAGTAGAGCTGTGCAGATCCAACTGTAGATCGGTGCCCCTCTGAGATCCGGTCTTCTTCACATCAACACAACGAGGCCGTTGATTTTTGACTACATCGGATTTGAGGAGCAATTTCGCCAGAGCAGGCCGTCCCAAAGGCTCGGACGAGTAATGTGATCAAACGGCCATGTTTCCATGAAATCACCTACATATATTTGCTCTCTATCCAGTGAGTTTGAAGGCCTGAAACCCCTCAAGTGGGTTCTATTTGCACCTAATCTCATCCAAAAGCTGGTCGAAGCTGCCGCCGGATTCTTTGAGCCAAGTCAGCGATGAGAAGAGCCAGGCGTTTGGGAACCTCGCATCAGCCTCGAGGTGAAGGCATGCCCTCGCCGAGGACGATAGCCTTCAAATTTCGCAGATTTGGTCCGTTCCATGTTGATCTAGATATTTCGAGCGGGCTGGCAGTAGAGACCGTGGTGTGAGACTCATTCAGAGGCCAGCCGCTGCCCAGATGCCCCCGTCTCCGTATACATCGCAGAATCGACCGGGTGATTGATTGAGAGAAGGAGTGAATCCACAGAGCTGCAGTAAGCGCCTAATCGTCGTTTGGTAGATGCTTGCCTTCCGAAGCCCGTGCAGCCCTTCAAACATGTCATTTAAGCGCTGGTGACCGCAAGGATCATCAAGATACTGAGGAAAAAGCTGGAGAACGAGACTATGAGTAGTTGGTGGTTGGAAGCAAGTCGCAAGAAACCTCTCGCAGCCATTTGATCACTAGCGGTGTTCTGTGAGTCATTCCAGCTCATAATGCAGCCCAGGGCATGGGGTAATCGGCAAGGGGGCCAAATCGGGCCACGCCGACGGCCCCGTCACGTTACCAGTGTTCGCGTCGCGTGCCGCGCGCTTAAACTTTAAAGTCGTGGTCCTGGTTGTGTTCTGCCGGCAACCGTTGAGAAACCAAGTAGAAATCTCAGTAGATGGTGTCCGAGCTTCCCCGTTGACCACCATGCGTCTCAAACCCCGTCTCCACCCCTGAACCAAGCGGCGAAGGTACTTAATACCTGACAGCTCGACTGACCAAGTGGGTGTTCAATTTATGAAGCAATATATATATATTCAGAAGGGATGTCAAAGCCACGACAACCAGTATGGGGGAGTAAGTAATTTAAATGATGGCTAAAAGTTCAGAATTCTACAAGAATTTATCTTCCATGGTATCCGACAAGATATCAAAAGTCACCTGGGCGCAAATCCGAATGCTACATGGAGATTTGGCGCATGACTGTACACGACCTGTATACGCCAGCAGTGTTCCAACAGGATCAAAGTCTCTCTCCCTCTGAATCTCAGGCGTCCACAACTTTTTCCACTCCTGCTCGCAAGAGCGGTGAATACGGCCAAATGTTTTGCTGATAGGAAGCGCCGACATAATCCAACAGAACTCGGTCAAAGCCTGGTATCCCTTCATCAAGTGAACATGTTGAGTAGGCTGGATGCCAAGTTTTGCGATTCGTGAGTTCATATCTTCTTCGTCCAACTTGCAGGAGACTCGCACGAGCGCAGCGTAATAGAGCTGACCTTGGAACCATCGCAAGTTCAAACGTTCAGCAAGATTTAAAACGTTGTTGATCGACCTTGCTGGGTTCTTCTGCAGCATTCGCGCCCATACACTGCCAATAGCCTTCTTGAGAGATTCCATCTCAGCGTCGCAGGCCATGACGAGCAATCGTTCGAGCTCAAAGTCCGTGCATTGGGAAAAAAGTCGGTCGGCATCTTGGGCCTGTTCGCAGTGTGTCACAATACAGTTTCGGGCCCATACTTCATCGCGCAACATCTGATATTTGTTCGCTAGATAATATATCGAGAGGAGACGGCTGAAATCCACCACGGATGGATCACCCTGCTTCACTATTTCTTCGAAACTAGTTGTGCTATTAGTAGACATTGGATCCAGATATAGCACAACTCACTGCACATAGAGGCGCCAACAGTACGCTCTCAAGTCCTCTGCACGCTCGGGGAAGACGATGGGGTCGTGCACTGTAAATGGTCCATTTGGGTTACTAGCAACGTTCCTAGGAAAGATCCTGGCCAGCATCGCAGCATCGTCTAATAAACGGTTACTGTGTATCTGAGTAATCGAGACCGGGTCACTTGATCGGCTCTGAAGCTTCGCGGGAAGGTTAACGTACTCTGAAAAGCGTGTTCCCTGCCAAGATCTCACAATCGCCGTCGTTACGGTAGAACTTCAGGTCTCTGACAATTGGCGTGATCGCCTGCACCGCACCAAATTCTTGCTCGGTATCAACAGTTTCATCGGTTCTTCGACGCTTCGCAAGAATCGTGATTTGGATGGCTTGATGGAATTTGCCGCAAATCGAGTTGAGTTGGTTATCGTGATCCATCGACGCAGATTCTAGGTCACAGAAAATTCAAATGCGCAAAAAAAAAATGGACCTCAGGAGGATGGTCTAAGGGAGGCCTTTATATTTCATTTTCGCGAGGCTAGCACGAGGCAAACGAGTCATCTGCCTCAAGGCCCGTCGATGTTATTGTATACAGGAGAACTACAATTGTAGCAAATCGAGTGCGCTGCCTCCTGTCAGAGAGGTTCAGGCAACGAATGAGATGAATGATCGGAATTACAAAATTATAAGGAGAGTTGTGGTCTAACGATACGATGAAAGACAAGAGCCAAAGGAGACACTGGAGGTCAAGCTCGATCTGAAAGGCGCAATGTTAGACTACAGTGCATGGCATTCAAAAATGTACTTACTCCAGCAACGAGATTAAGAGACTGTCTGCCTATGCTCGTTGAAATATTCCGCCATATTTGACGAAAGATGATTAAAGTTATTCTGGGCATGCACCAGAATCGGGCATCGGTGCTCGGGAATTAAGTCTATGTCTGTGGTAGGCTTCTCTAGAAAGCCGCCGAGGAATTTGACAGGATCGAATATTGGTGACCAATGGGAATGATTACCCATGTCCCTCCACTTCGCGAGGCATTTGAGGTTCGAACAAGTTGGTACAGTTTTCAGGCACCGCTGCCAAAAGCGCAGTAAGGTGAAGTGCCCTCCAAACAGACGAAGCTTCTGCGGCGATGGAAGGGTCGTTGGCAAATGGCCAGGGTGTTCACGAGGGCGACCTTGCATCCTCACGAGTTCTATATAGTACACCTGACCTTGTAGCCAGGCGAGTTTGTGACATTGTTCGGTGACTTGAAGGGTATGGTTGATAGGAACGGAGGGATCCGCCTCGAGAAGTTGTTTTACTATTTCTTGAAGAGGCAAAAGTAAATCCGATGCCTTCACACTTGCTTGCAAAAGGAATCGAAGAAGAGCGTCCATGGATTGCTTTGAAATCACCAATACTTTCTCTTGTCGAAAGTGCTCCACGATGAGGGTAAATGTCCAATCTTTCAATATCGGCGTATTGAGACTTTCCGCCCCCAAAAAAGCAAGGAGCATCCTATTCAGGTCGAACGGATTCACATTACTTCCAACTGAAGTCTTCTTTTCACTGCGAAATGAAGTGAGTCGAAAGACTCTCCGGTTATAGAATGGTGTCACGTACAACTCAGAGGTCGCCCAGTAGAACGCCTGAAATACATTCTCTTCCATGCGATACTGAGTGAACGGACGTTGGCCGACATAGCCGTTACGATGGGAAGATTTTCTGTCAATGTTCTTGGGTTGAGAGTCGTGAAAGAACCTGTTCCGATCAATCTTGAAGGCCTAAAAATTGACAGTCAACTTGCCGAAATAAAAGATATGGACCAGCTTGCCTTAGAAAACGTGGTTCCCGACACGACAACAACGTATTCTTCATCAAAATAGTAATTAAGGACCTAAATCCACATGAAAGTCTGATTAAGTGGCTGGATTACTGTACTCACTCGAGGCGGGGACTCTTCCTCCATTCTGGCGCGCTTCAGGGGCCGACCACCATTCCTGCTAGAAGATGGGTGATTCATGTGGGAGATATCTGTGTTGGCTAACGAAATGGGATCAAGAGTGAATGGCTGCCTAGGTCATGGCATAATTGGAGAGTTTTATAGGCGGCTGAGGGAGTGGCCGACAACGAGGAGTAGATGGAGTGCAAAGGTCGCAAAGGGCCTCTAATTGCGTGAAAGAAGCCGCTAAATCCCCGAAATAAAGCACAGGTTGCATATGTCTGGAATCAAAACAAAAAGGGAGCGGCGCAATGGCAAAAGGACGTAATGGGGTTTACAAAGGCAAAATGGCGTCGATCAAATGTCGGTTAACGGAATCGGGCCCATGAAGTTGCAATGACTCACAAAGAGATTCAAAAAAGACATGAGTGGTTGTAATTTTACAGGCCTCGAGGATCTAGAAAAGAGCTGGCTGCTAGAAAGGTTACACCCAGAATAAGGAGATAAAGGGATAGGGGCGATGGCGACGGCGTCCACAAAGGCAGAGTAGGCAGAATGACACCGATCGAATGTCAGTTCAAAGAATCAGGTCTATAAGGTGCAATGACTCACAAAGGGATTTTAAGGAGATGTGCAATTAGTTTTGGTAAAGTGGGCCTCGAGGGTCCAAGCAAGAGCAGCTGCCAATGGTGACCACTGGGTGACTAGGCTGAGCCTTGCCAGTGAGAACTATCTGCCGTTACAAAGATCAGGAATCTGCATATTAAAAAGTTCTCAAGGACAATGGGAATAATGAAGAATTTTATCTTGGTTGGCATCTGACAAAGCGGTCGCAGTGAAATTTGCAGTCGTTGAGATAAAGACAAGCATTTCCGTTGTAAGTTGCTGGGTATTAATAGGGCTTTAACTTCCTAATTAAGACAAAATCACGTGATCTAAAGAAAACTCTCCTCGTCCCCGCTGCCAGTTTCGTTTACGCAACAACGACAAAAAATGGTTAGTACCACAACTTCTCTGCGAATGCTGAAGAGGACTGATGTCTTACAAAGAGGCCCATACTTTTGCAAGGTTGGACCCCGCGTCAATGTTGAAGTTCGAGTTGATCTAATCGCACTCGATATCTTTTCTAAATAGGTCACGAACGATCTCTGACGCAGATCAAATTCAACGCAGACGGGGATCTGCTTTTCTCATGTTCAAAAGACAATATTATTAACGTGTGGTTCTCGCATAATGGAGAGCGGTTAGGGACATACGAGGGCAACAATGGGACAGTGTGGACGGTGGATGTTGACTGTCAGTGACTCATTTTTCTATGATGCCTCGCATTCTAGAGCTCTGTAGCTGACGATTTCGTCTTTTTTTCGCAGACCAAACAAAATTCCTTGTCTCAGGAGCTGCTGATAACACTCTACGGCTGTGGCAAGTAGCTACTGGAAAGTGTCTATTCACTTGGGAGTTCCCAACGGCCGTGAAACGAGTTGCATTCAATGAGGAGGGTACTCAGGTTGTGTGTATAACGGAGCAGCGGATGGGTCACCAGTGTGCAATTCGAGTCTTTGAGATCAATGCTGAGGAGCCAACTAAACGTGAGTCCCAGTATTGTACTTTCGATCGAGGCTTACGCAGCTAATGATTCCCTACCCTTTCTAGAATCAAAAGAGCCTCTATACATGTTCAATCCCATAGGATCCAAAGCGACGGTTTGCGCCTTCACGAACAAGCGCAATATCATCATTACTGGCCACGAATCAGGCAAGGTTTCGCTCTTTGATGTCGAAACTGGGGAAGAGATCGACAACAAGGAGAGGGCGCACAACGATGTTGTCACGGACCTACAAATGAGTAAGGACCGGACATACTGTATTACTAGCAGTAAGGACAAATCTGCACGGGTGCGTCGTTATTTAGCTTTGGCAAGCCACTTAGCTAATCGAACAATGCTAGATATTCGATACCGCGGAGCTCAAGCCAATCAAGACCTATATCACAGAAACCCCATTGAACAGCGCTGCGTTAGCACCAACACGTCCCTATGTAAGCATTGTATCGCTCTGAGGACGATTGCACTTGGCTGAAGGTTTGCTGTGCAAGGTTCTACTTGGCGGAGGCCAAGAAGCAATGAGCGTAACGACCACCTCACTTCGGCAAGGTAAATTTGAAACTCGCTTCTGGCATAAGATCTTCGAGGAAGAGGTTGGCCGAGTGAAGGGCCACTTTGGGCCAATCAACACGTGTGTTTGCGCGCTTTTATGACCGTTTTGTTTTGCTAAAATTCTTACAGAATTGCGGTACATCCAAAAGGCACATGCTATGCATCTGGAGGCGAGGATGGCTTTGTCCGTGTACACCACTTTGACGACTCATACTTCAAAGCGAAGCCGTACGGGGACTTGGAAATCTCTGATTGAGTCTCCATTTCTCCACACTATTCACCGTTGTATTGCGTTTTTGTACTGTAACAATGAGTGCAAAAAACTTATACTAGTAACAACGACTGCGGTTGCGCTTGGCTAGTCTTTTTTTCTCCAGTATTGTTTACGTAATAAATCCTTTTATTGATCAATGCCTGAATTGAGGGTGTTGCGTTTAATTTTATGAACACCTCATATTTAAACTACCACCACTGTGGATCCTGGCTGGCCTATCTCTCTTTAAAATCTTTCTAATAACAGGATTATCACGAAACGACATGTTATTCTCTTCACTACCTCTCGCTATTCTCTTGCTGTTTTCGACACCGACACTCACTATTGCACATGATACGAGAATGTTCCCGAGGTGGAAGGCATGGGAACAACTATGGCGGCGAGGCTCCTCGTCGAGAAATGTACCCCCGGACGGGTACTATGTTCCTTCGGACAAGGGGGGCCAAATGCTGACGGTAGGCCGTGTTTAATTCACGCGTCTCCGAGTGATGATTTCGAGCTTGGTCTATAGATCATCCCTGTGACATATCCGATGGGTCAAGGCGAACCTATCAACACTATCATCACCGGACATTCAGACGACGACGTTCTTATTGATCAGGAGACGAACGGGGGTCTGCGGAATTACTTCCTGTGAGTTCAAGTGCACTTTCATTGCGCCTTCCACGTGCTGACTGTCCGTCTTATGCCACTGCCTGGCCCATCTAGGTCCTTTGGATTCTCTGGTGAATGTCTGGGACAACATTCGGGGTCTGATCAAGCGGCCAATCTCGGGGATGGGAATGGCGAAAGTGTGTTGTATACCTTTCTTGCCTAACTCCTCAACTAATACCATTGTGAGCAGAGAATGAAACCTCAGTCATAAGGTGGAATTATGGCGATGCACAACTTGGGGCTTGTAAGGAGACCATCCAAGGTGGAAACCATTTCAGATACTGGGTGCAAAATGGTCCTGATGCGAACA
>Ga0247741_1000141_pt1 | contig 48718 bp, 48 predicted proteins | sample UWRJL213509R2_FD_180945 | JGI IMG/M metagenome (GOLD analysis project Ga0247741, IMG submission 180945) | Plant litter microbial communities from Arlington Agricultural Research Station in Wisconsin, United States - UWRJ-L213-509R-2 | ecosystem: Environmental > Terrestrial > Plant litter >... | reverse complement strand
TGCCCAATCGCTTTAATTGGCTGTATTGTAGGGGCTATGTTTGCCGGCTCGTTAAGCGATTGGGCAGGGCGAAAAAAAATACTGATCCTTTCCGCTATCCTGTTTGCCGTTTCCTCATCAGGTATAACACTTTTTGACAGTATTAATGCATTTGTTTTTTTCAGGATAATAGGTGGCCTGGGCATCGGGATAGCATCGATGCTTGCGCCTATGTATATTGCAGAAATTGCGCCTGCTGATATCCGCGGCAAACTGGTATCTATTAATCAACTTGGCATTGTTACCGGTATTTTACTTATCTATTTTGTTAATGCCGCCATCGCCGGTTTATATGACGAAGCCTGGAATATAGCTGTAGGCTGGCGCTGGATGTTTGGCTCGGGCTTGTTACCATCAGGTATATTCCTTGTACTGCTCATCTTCGTTCCTGAAAGCCCGCGCTGGTTATCTGAACATGGTAAAACGGATGAATCATTGGCTATACTAACTCGCATAAACGGGCAGCAAAAAGCAATTATTGAGCAGGAAAATATTGATAGGTCTATCCTGTTGGAAGAATCAGGCGCTATTACCGAGCTTTTTAAACCCGGGTTAAGGAAAGCCCTGGTTATTGGGGTAGTATTAGCCATATTTTCACAAGTAACTGGCATTAACGCTATCATGTATTATGCCCCCGAAATATTCAAATCAACCGGTGACGGATCTAATTCAGCCCTTTTACAAACTATACTGGTAGGCCTTGTAAACCTGGTTTTTACATTCGTAGCTATTAAGTATGTAGATCGTTCCGGCCGGAAATCCCTGCTGCTGGCGGGTTCGGCGGGCATGTCTGTTTGTTTAGCGCTTACAGGCGCGGCGTTCTATTTCAATATGGTGCAGGGTTGGCTTGTTTTGATCACCATACTGGCCTACATCGCATTTTTTGCCGTATCACTTGGGCCATTAACCTTTGTGATTATTGCAGAGATCTTCCCAAACAGATTGCGTGGAATAGCGATGTCGCTATGTATATTCTTTTTGTGGGCGGCGGTTTACCTGGTGTCGCAAACATTCCCGGTTCTATTACAATCAATTGGCAACGCTTATACTTTTTGGATATTTATGCTCATGTCCATTATAGCTTTCCTGTTTGTATGGAAAGTAGTGCCCGAAACTAAAGGGAAAAGCCTGGAAGAAATTGAAGAAATGTGGAGCAAAAATAAATAACAGATTAAAATAAACCTGAAATATGAAAAATTCTTTATTCAAACTGATCGCCATATGTTTGCTGGCAATCATTGCTTTTAACGCTTGCAAGAAAGATAAGCAGGACCTTAATAAACCTGTTGTAGCATTGTCAACCGACTCTTTTACAGGTAAATCCGGGCAGTCCGCCACAGTAACGGTAACCGTTTCATCTCCTGTGGGCATTAAGTCACTGGTGATCACCAAGGGTGTAAACCTGCAGCAGGATATAGCATTTGGTGAAAGCGGAACTTTAAACATTGCGCCAGAAACCGCCGGGCAAAAAAGTTGGGATTATACCTTCACCTATCAGCTAAAACCCGAAGAGGTAGATAAACTGGTGGGGTTTAATTTTAAGGTGGTTGACGTAAATGGAGCAGAAGCGGAGAAAGACCTGACCGTGAATACAACCGTGTCGGCAGCGCAGATTTTGGCAACCTATAAATGGAACCTAAAAGCTAAATTCGATGAAACCCTCGGTGTAGCAGATTTTAAAGATTGTGAGAAAGACGATTTTTACACCTTTAAGGCCGACGGTACGATGCAATATGGATATGGTGCAAGCGCATGCGATTTTGATGGGTTTAACGCCTACACCGGCTGGACTTTAAGCGATGACGAAAAAACACTAACTATTACTTATGCATCGATTTTCGACCCTGCAAAAATAACGGTAGATAAATATAATGTTCGCACACTTAGTAAAGACAGGTTAATATTAGATATAGCTTATGACTTGACCGTCTTTGGCCTAAGCGATCACGAAGTTTATGTATTTACTTACGATGCCAGCAATAAATAATCATGAATAAAATAGGAATGTTAAAAAATATATGCTTGGCTGCAGCCCTGGGCGGCAGCTTAAGCCTTGCGTTCACAACAACATCGCATAATAAGATAACACCAATAAAGAATGCAGCTGTTGATACCTTAAAATTTAGCGTAAGCGAAGCACCGGAGTGGTCGGCGCTTTTTAAAAGGAGCAGCGGCTGGTTTGGCGGCGATGGGATTTTTGCTATACCGCTAAACGGCGTAGATAAGCCTGTTAACGCACCGGTAAAAACAATGATCGTTTTTAGTGATACCATGCTTGGCGAAATAACAGATGGCACACTGCAGCCCGGTTTTAAAATGATCCACAACTCTGTTGCTTATTTAAATAACCGTGAACCGCTTGAAAAGAACATTTCATTCCACTGGAAGAAGACCAAAACAGGTAAGCCTTTATCCATTTTTAAACCTAAAACCAAAAATACTAAACCCGGTGATTATTTCTGGCTGGGCGATGCCTTCGTAAATAAGGACCTGAACAACGCCACTTATATATTTGCCTATCGCATTAAAAACATTAGTGAGGCTGTGTTTGGCTTCGCGGAGGTTGGGAATGTGTTGATCAAAGTGCCAGCTGGCAGTAAACCTCCTTTTACCAATCAGCAGCAAATGGATACGCCATTCTTTATCCCTGCAAAAGATGGGAAGGACGAAGTAACCTTTGGGGGCAGCATATTTGTAAACACTGCCAATGCAGGGGCTAAAAAACCTGATGGATATGTGTATGTATATGGTGTTAAGGGTAAAGATAAACAAGTTGTTGTGGCACGTGTTCAACCAAAGCTGTTTGAACAGTTCGGCGCCTGGCGCTTTTGGGATGGCAGCCAGTGGAATAAAGACATCAATAAGGTAGCAGGAATTGCCGATCAGGCCTCTAACGAATTAAGCATAAGCGAACTTCCCGACGGAAGATACGCAATGGTTTTTATGGGAGGTGTAATGACAAACAAAGTTGGTCTGCGCGTTGGTACAACTCCGGTAGGTCCGTTTGGCCCTGTTGTAAACGTTTGGGACGCCAAGGATGCTATCGAGGGAAAGAATTTCTTTACGTATAATGCCAAGGCGCATCCGGCCCTATCTAAACCGGGAGAGTTGCTAATCAGCTATAATGTAAACTCCTTTGATTTTTGGAACGACGTTAAGAAGTTCCCAAATCTGTACCGCCCAAGATTTATTAAATTAAAATTAAATTAACCGGTAAACCTAAACACTATATAACAAGTTACCATGCGTATCAAATCCTTTCTGATCTCTGTATCTTTAATGCTTGCCTGCTATAATTTGATGGCCGAATCTGACAATATAGCGCCGCAGGCAAAGGTTACCGCTTCCTCATCACTTAACGCGGAATTTAAGCCCGCTAATGTTACGGATGGGGTTATTGGAGTAGATGGGAAAGGGGAATGGGCTTGCGAGGGGGTAACTACCGACTGGGGGTACGTTAAGTTCCCCTGGGTACAGCTGGATTGGGATAATACAATGCAAATAAACCGCATAGTACTGTATGATCGCCCTTCAGAAAAAGAGCATACTGCCAGCGGCAAATTATTGTTTAGTGATGGCTCAGTAATTTGGGTGAATGCCATACCTGATAATGGTACGGCTAAAACTGTAAAGTTCAAAACAAAGAATATTAAATGGGTACGCTTTATTACAACGGATGGAGACGGCAAGGATATTGGTTTTTCTGAAATTGAAGTATTTGCTGCGCCCGGGCAATATAAAGATTATGTTTCATGGGTAGACCCTTATATAGAAACCAACAGGGGACGATATTTCTTTTTTATTACGGGTGCACGGCCTTTTGGTATGATGACCGCCGCACCGCATACACGAAACAAGAACCAATGGGGCGGGGGATACAATTATAATGAAAACCAAATCCTTGGGTTTGGGCAAATACATGACTGGATGATCTCGGGCATCGAAATTATGCCAACTCCCACAAGTATTGACCCGGTTAAGGGCGAGCAGGGCTGGCGTTCAGCGTATAGTCATGAAGATGAGATTGTACAACCCGGTTTTCAACGATTGTTTTTGAGGGATCACCAAACCTGGGTGGAGTTAACTTCAACAGACAGGGCAAGCTTTTATCGTTTTACTTATACCAAAGCGATGGATGCCCAGGTGATCACAAATCTGGGGGGATACCTGGCTAACAGCACGATGGCTGATGCGGATATTGTTAAAACCAGCAACACATCCTACCAGGGCTCATTTAGCTCCATAAAACGGTATTGGGGAGGGCCAAAGGATGTAAAAATATTTTTTGTGATTGAATTTGATAAACCCTTTAAAAAGCTAACCGGCTGGAAAGGAAAACAACATTTTGATAATGTGAACCAACTGAAAGGCGATAGCGCAGGGGTAGCCCCGCAATATGAAGTGTCGGCAGGGGAGCAGCTGCAAATGAAGATCGCATTCTCTTACACCAGTGTTGAAAATGCCCGTAATAATTTACAGGCAGAGTGCTCCGGCTGGGACTTTAACAAAGTCAAAGAGGAGTCAAGGCAGGTATGGAACAATTGGCTTGGAAAAATTGATGTAAAAGGCGGTACCGTTGATCAGAAAGTAAAATTTTATACCGATCTGTGGCATGTTTTGCTGGGCAGGCATAAAACAAATGACGTATCGGGCGATTACCCCGACCGCACTACCGGCACACGCGATGGTAATTTTACAGATGCTATCTTTAAAATAAAAACATTGCCAAAAAATCCCGATGGAACAGTAAAATACAACATGTACAATTCAGATGCATGGTGGCTGTCACAGTGGAACCTGAACGTGTTGTGGGGGCTTGCCTGGCCAAAGGTACAGGATGACATGTCGTCCTCGATGATACAATACGCCGATAATGGCGGTTTGTTGCCCCGGGGGCCAAGCGGTGGCGGCTACTCTTACATCATGACCAGTTGCCCGGCAACTAATCTGATTGTTAGTACCTACATGAAGGGGCTTTTAAAATCAACCGATCCCGGTCACGCATTCGATGTTATCCGGCGTAACCATTTACCCGGTGGCATGCTGGGAAGCAGCGATGATATTAATTTTTATACCGAAAAGGGTTACTGGCCGGATAATGCGGGTATAACCATTGAAGCCGGTTTCCAGGACTATGCGATAGCGCAAATGGCAAGTAAGCTGAATCGCAGGGACGACTATGATTTCTTTATTAAACGCTCTGCAGGCTGGCGGAATTTATATGACCCGGTGCAAAAACTGCTTTTCCCCAAAGATAAAGAAGGCAAATTCATCCATAAAGACCCTTTGAACGGATCCGGATGGGTGGAATCAAATGCCTGGCAGGCTACATGGGGGATCTCTTATGATATACCCGGGTTAGCGAAGTTAATGGGTGGGAACAGCGTATTGTGCGAAAAACTTAATTACGCGTTTGAGAAAGCGCAGGCAAGCGACTTTGTTTATGATTATTCCCATGGGTATATTAGTTATGCCAACCAGCCGGGCTGTTCAGATGCACACGTCTTTAACTACGCCGGTAAACCTTGGTTAACACAATATTGGGTACGCAAAGTAAAAGAACAAGCTTACGGAGGTGTAACGCCCGACCTGGGGTACGGCGGCAGTGATGAAGACCAGGGCCAGATGGGTGGGATAAGCGCACTAATGGCCATCGGTTTGTTCAACATCCAGGGAAATGTTTCGCAGGTGCCTGTTTATGATATTACCAGCCCCATATTTGATGAGGTAACCATTAAGCTCGACCCGGATTTTTATAGCGGTAAGGTATTTAAAATCAAGACATATAATAACTCCGCTAAAAACTGCTATATCCAAAAAGCAACGCTAAATGGAAAACCCCTAAATCAATTTTGGTTTAAGCATGCCGATTTTGCAAAAGGCGGTGAACTATCATTATGGCTTGGCCCCATTCCAAATAAGCAGTGGGGGGTAAGTCATTTATAAAGAATTGAGATAAAGGCCAAATTGCTTTGATTTACTCAATTGCAATACCAGCAACGGACATAGGAATCACCCAATTAATCGAACTAATTTCCTGACAAAATGCTTTCGGTTTACAATTCCCAGCCCTCCAGATGACCAATTCAGAAAATTGCCGTTTGATGAGATGATCGGGACTTTTCATTTCCGTTTATCGCCAAGTTTCGATTTTACAATGTCCGGGCATAATTTATCCTGCTTTTTTTATCAGCCTCGCCAGGCATTGGAGCTACCTCATATTTGCAATTCCATTCTTTTATACTTTCTAAAATTGGCAAAAAAGCCAAGCCTTTTTCAGACAATTTATATTCTACCCTGGGCGGTAGTTCCTTATAGGCCAATCTTTCCAATAGTCCATCTTCTTCCAATTCTTTTAGTTGTTCAGCTAATACTTTCCTTGAAATGAGGGGTACTATGGAATCTAACTGACCAAAACGAATGGTGCGGGTGCCGATAACATTGAGGATGATGGGTTTCCATTTATTACCGATAGTGCCAATAGCTCTCGTAAACGGGCAATTCGAAGCGCAAAATCTTTCGTCTCTCATATTTTTAAAATTTGTAGTTACCCGGTGGTAACCAGAATAAACCATAATAGTTACAAATATAAACTATCGATAGTATCTTTGCGAAACAAATTTAAAATAATTGAAAATGAGTAGGTTAAAAGATAAAGTAGCAGTTATTACAGGGGGTAATAGTGGCATTGGGTTCGGTATAGCCCAGGAATTCAAAAACGAAGGTGCTAAAGGCGTTATTGTCGGCAGAAACCAGGAAACCTTAGATAGCGCTGTGGCACAACTCGGCGATAATTTTATAGCGATCAATGCCGATGTAACCAACCTTGCCGACCTGGGCAGCGTGTTTGCAGCAACAGCAGAAAAATTTGGTAAGATAGATGTGATCGTAGCCAACGCGGGTGGCGGTGCTGTAGGAACTGTGGCAACTACCGGTGAAGCCGACTTTAACAAGGCAATTGACCTGAACCTGAAAAGTGTTTACTTCACCGTTCAAAAAGCACTGCCTTATATGAATGATGGTGGCTCTATTATTCTGATCGGATCAAATGCGGCACATCGGGCATATGCTAATTTTACGCTTTATGGCGCTGCAAAAGCGGCGGTGATCTATCTGGCAAAAGCATTTTCAAGCGACCTTTTAGATAGAAAAATTAGAGCAAATGTAATAACACCAGGCACAACGGACACCCCGGCATTTGAAAAGTTTGTTCCCGCAGAGCAAATTGAAGCTGTAAAAACACATTTTGCAAGTGTGATGCCGACAGGCCGGATAGGGCAACCGGCTGACATCGGTAAAACGGCGGTTTTTCTGGCCTCTGACGATTCTTCGTTCATGCTTGGTGCCGAACTGCTTGTTGATGGCGGCATGACTTATCTCTCTAAATAATTAACATAATTTCAAAATGAGTATATCTGAAAACAAAGTAGCTAACTACGCAATAATCGGCTTTGGCAAAATTGGCCAGGCCTTAGCCAACGCATTTGCCCGCAAGGGCATCGCAGTATCCGTTGCTACCACACGCAACCCGGAGCGCTTTTCATCAACCGCGGCCGCTATCGGCCCCGGGATCATTCCCACCACACTGGAGGAAGCCCTGAAGGCGGACGTTATCTTTTTGGCTGTGCGTTTCGAGTCGCACCCAGGGGTCGCGAAGGCGCTGCCCACCTGGCAGGGGAAAATCATCGTCGATGTAACCAACGCCTATGGCGTGCCGCTTGAGCAACTGGGAGGACAGCCTTCCGCAAGGGTCGTTGCGAAAGTCTTCAGCGGCGGTAAACTGGTTAAGGGCTTCAACCATTTGGGCGCTGCCATTCTTGAGCAAGACCCGGCTGTACATGGTGGCAGGAGAGTTGTTTATCTGGCAAGCGACGATGACAGTGCCGCAGCAGAGATCGGCGAACTTGCAAAAAATCTCGGTTTTTCGCCAATCCAATTGGGTGGGCTTTCGGAAGGTGGACTGCTGGTGCAGGCGCACGGAAATAGCTGGGGCAAACTCATCTTTCAGGACTTAATCAAGTTCGACTAATAAATCAAATCTTAAATAATAAAAATCATGAGTAAATTAATAAACAAAGTAGCGGTAGTTACCGGTGCTTCAAAAGGAATAGGTGCAGCTATCGCCAAACACTTCGCGGCAGCAGGCGCAAAAGTGGTTGTAAATTATGCCTCAAGTAAAGATGGCGCAGACAAAGTGGTAAAAGCCATAACCGACAATGGCGGCATAGCCATTGCAGTACAGGCCGATGTATCTAATGAAGCCGATGTGATCAGGTTGTTTAAAGAAACTGAGGATGCTTTCGGAACGATGGACATTTTAGTAAATAATGCAGTATCTCAAGGATATGCACCTATTGAACAAATTTCGGTAGAAGATTTCCACCAGAGTTTCAACGTCAATGTGTTAGGACCTATATTGACTATCCAGTCAGCTCTGAAACTTTTCGGCGATAAGGGCGGCAATATCATCAATATCAGTTCGGGTGCAAGTAAATACCCTCTTCAAAATGCCTCGTTGTACTCTGCAACCAAAGCGGCATTAGATGCCTTTACAATTGCTTTATCTAAAGAGCTGGGTATAAAAAACGTTCGTATCAATTCTATTTTGCCGGGTGCTACTAACACAGAAGGTGCGGCCAGTGCAGGTGTCACTCCCGGCAGTGAGTATGAGAAAATGTTTGTTGCCAAAACACCGCTTGGTCGCAGAGGTCAGCCCGAAGATATTGCGAAAGCCGTGGTATTTCTTGCCTCTGATGATGCAGCCTGGATCACGGGAGAGCAAATTTCCGTTTCTGGTGGTATGTATGGTTTTTAAAATAGTTTGAAACACTTCTCGTTGCCATTTTCAAATTACCTTTAATAGGCCTCAAGGTCTATCAGAAGGCGAAATTATTGGAACTCGGGTTCTTTGATGACCACAGATAAAAATGGTAAATCGTCTAAAAGCCCGCAAATCAACATTGCGGGCTTTGTTTTTTTGAAAAATGGGATAATAGATGGCATAGCCTGTAAATTAATTATCTATTATTCACTCGGATTACTTTATTAATTCAAAATAATATTTAAATAATATTTTGAATTAATAAACCATTATGTATATTTAACTAACTAAAAATCAAGACCTAATATCACAAAGTATAAAAACCATCTTTCTTTACGGTTGAATATTTTTTGAGTATCTATTACATTGGATGTCCCCTAATTTTAAGTGATTAAAAAAAGCAAGCAATTTGCGATCTGTTGTTAGTTTTTTTATGAAATAGCTAATTAACCTAAAGTACAACAACAACTAAACCTTCACAATATGGCAACGACAATCATATTCAATGACATTCAAAATTACTTAAATGCAATCGCAGATAAGTCAGGCATCATTGCAGGTAGTCCTCACAAAAGATTTTGGAACATCCCATATGAAAGTTTTATAACTGCAAATGTCCCACATGCTACATGTGACGATGGAAGCTCTGTCCCTATCTTGAATAACAACAAGGTAAATCCAATGCTGGATCCATTGCAATCGCCGTTTTACAGAATTTTATTTGATCCGGCTGGAGTATGCGGAAACCCACAAATGCCAGAAGGCGGCCCCCTTGCAACCGATCCGGGTTATAGCGTATTATTACCAGACGGAACTACGATAACCGGAACTCAAATTAAAAGCAATATTGAATCGTGGCTTTCCAATGGGTTCCCTGAAACAGCATCAATAGTAATTTAGCAACCCACTTATGAGAAAGCTTATTGTTATATTAATGCTAATAAGCGGCATAACGCTTATTATACAATGTACAAACACCCCGCATTCCGGTAAACAATTGGCCTTTAAAGCCAGCTTAGAAGACGAGGAAAATTGTTCTGCCGACAGCTTATTTCCCATAAGGGCACCACTAAATGCCGAACCTGATAGCGGGCAGGAATGCCAGTTTTACCAGTGGGCGTGGGCGTCTTTTTTATATATTACCCAGGATTCATTAAACAACCCCCGGTTTTTAAGCTATACTACGCCTACTGAACTTTTCTCTGCGGGTGCAACCCCATTGTTTGCTAAACAATCATCAAGAACAAACTTACTATTAGCCCCCAGGCTTGAAGAAGATTCGGTAGTTACGAGTTTTGCTGAAGTGGAGCAAGCAACCTCAAAAGGTGTTTTGATTGATAAAAATGGAAGAGCAATCTATTATGCACAACATATCAACAACACATTCGCGTCATTCGTTAAACAGCACAACCTTACCAATATGGACACGCTTTTTGCTGCCAAACCCGATCTGGAATTCGTTACAGGTAGCCTGGAGTTGAAAACATCATGGAAAATTGTAGCTCCTAACGAAGATGTTTCGTCATTTTATACGACAAATGCAGATGTAGCTCAATTTGAAACACGAAAAGACAGTTCTGGAAAAACCATTGTTGTTATAAACCCCAGAAAATTAAAGACTGAAAGGGTTGCCTTAGTTGGAATACATGTGGTAGGAGTTACAAAAGGACATCCAGAGTTTATTTGGGCAACTTTTGAGCACGATGACCTGGGGCCTAATAATAATAACCCTAACAGGTCGGGAGAAACGCCAAGTTCTGATATTTCAGGCACCATTAATAATCAGCCTTTAAATCCCGGTAATTATTTGTTTTACACCAATGGACTGTCTGCGCAAAAATGTAATGTAGCGACTGGAATAGAAGACCTGATTTTTCAGGATGAGGCCAAACAAACATTTAAACAGACTAGTAACGTTTTTCATCAGTATTGGTTTGACGACGATGGCTTGATAGAATCTTTAAATAAAAACGTAAGACAAAAACTCGGCAGTTCTTCTGTTTGGAGCCATTATAGCCTGAAAGGGGCAGTATGGCTCAACAGCAGAAAGAATTTTTTAGAGAATAAAAATTTTGCACAAATGGATAAAGCCGATACCACAGTTATAGGAGGGGAGAAAGCACTATCCAACCTTACCATGGAGACATTTACGCAGGCCAATCAAAGATGCTTCAGCTGTCACAAGACCAAAGTAGAATTTGACCCTAACAGCTCTTTATCTTTTCCGGCTAAACGTATTAGTGTAAGCCACGTGTTAACTAATGCATATTTTAATATAAAAAGGGTTGAACAAATGGCAATGGCAAAAAATAAACACGCAACCCACTAGTTGATACTTTAAAGGATAAGCTAGATAATTACTTTTAATAGTTGAACGGTATGGGGAATATTCGAAGAAGCCTTTAGATGAATATCTGGAGATTTTTTTGTTTGATTTCTTTTCTGCTTTAGCATACTTCCCCTTTATAATCGCAACTATAATTATTAACGACATATATTAATACAGCCGTCGATTGTTATTTTCGTAACACACAATAGAGGTACTGTAAGCGTATGAACCCGAGAACACAGAATGTAACAGACTACACCAATAACAACACCATATTTATGGTTTGGGATTTTAAGGATGACCAAGAGGTTAGAGCTGTTTTTAACAAGCTTTGCAAACTGCTTATTAACCTTAATAATTCGGCTAATGTTCGTTTCCCCGTTTCCCGGGCAAGTTGTGTAATGGGAATCGGATATGATGCCTGGCTTCGGCTTAAGCTGCAGGTTCCTTTACCTAAAGAATTAGTGAACTTTGTTCCCATAATTGGCGAGAAACACACGGCGGTTTCTACTAAAGGGCACCTGCATTTTCATATAAGAGCAGATAATACAAGTATCTGTTATGATATGGCAGCTGCGATATCAGATGTTTTAAACCCCGTGGCAGTCAGCACCGAAGAAATTCATGGTTTCAGGTATTGGGACAGCCGATCGATTTTGGGTTTTGTTGATGGTACAGAAAACCCCCAGGGACAGGATAGGGAGCATTTTAGTATGGTGGGGAATGATGACCCTGCTTATAAAGGAGGAAGCTATCTTTTTGTACAAAAGTATATCCACAATTTAATATCATGGAAAGAACTTTCTACTGAACAACAGGAAAAAGTGATTGGAAGGTATAAATCGGATGATATAGAAATGGCAGACGATATAAAACCTTTAAACGCTCACATAGCATTGGCGAATGTTGGCGATGACTTTAAAATTGTTCGTGATAATATGCCTTTTGGCAATATGTCTACCAATGAAATGGGCACTTATTTTATAGCTTATGCAAGCACATTCAGCACAGTACAAAAAATGCTGAATAATATGTTTATCGGGTCGCCTGTTGGAAATTATGATAGGATATTAGATTTCAGTACACCCAAAACGGGTAGCTTGTATTTTGTACCAACATTTAGCATGATAGATGATTTTTTATCAGATTAATTCCCGCTCCCCGGCTTTGCAACTCCTGGTTGGGCATTACACCTGTTTCGCTGCCATGTATAATTGCCTTTCTGTCGGTAAAATTTAACAGTCTGTCGAAGACATTAAACAGCTTGTTTGTAATTCAATTCTTTTGTGTGTGCTAATGGCGTACTTGCCTAAGCTTATGCAACTTATAGCATTATATCAACTGGTTTGAATGTTTATGAAGACGAATATTTTATCTAAATTTTTTGCTGAGTTTTTGGGCACAGCTATTTTAGTTTTGATGGGTTGCGGCAGCGCAGTAATTGCCGGCCCAAACGGTACAACAGGCGTTGGTCTATTGGGGATAGCCTTCGCCTTTGGCTTATCGGTTGTGGCCATGGCTTATGCCATTGGCCACATATCCGGTTGCCATATTAACCCGGCCATCACCATTGGTATGGTTATAACCGGCCGCATGAAAGCCGGCGAAGCCGTCATCTATATTATAGCGCAGGTTGCCGGGGCTATTGCCGGGGCCGGGGTTTTGCTACTCATAGCATCCGGTAAAGAGGGGTATAGCATAGCTGCGAACGGGCTTGGCCAAAACGGATACGGGGTGGCATCACCAGGCCATTATAGTTTGCAGGCTGGTTTTATTGCCGAGACTATATTTAGCTTTATATTTTTGCTGGTGGTATTCGGGGCTACATCTACCAAAAATATACATGGTAGCTTTGCAGGTGTAGCTATAGGCCTAAGTTTGGTGCTTATCCACATTGTGGGGATACCCGTAACGGGCGTATCTGTAAACCCTGCCCGCAGTATTGGTCCTGCTATATTTTCGGGCGCGGTAGCTATTGATCAGTTATGGCTTTTTATTGTAGCACCTATTTTAGGCAGCGTGTTTTGCGCAATAACCTGGCGCTATATATTGGGCGAGGATTAAGCCAGTCCCTTATTTTTTTTAGGGTTAAAATATCGAAGCAGCATAACAGCCAGGATGGCGCTCCCAACCCTGATAGAGTTACCGATCCAGCCGGTTGCGGCGGTATCTGAAACCGAAAACATTGTCCACGCGGCATTTAGCGAAGCATGGAATATAAAACCGCTCCAGATGGTGTAACCATCCATCGCATCTAATAGCACAAATACTACAGCGCCCAAAAATGTGATGCCCAAAACCTGCAGGGCGATAGCACTTGTATCGCCGCCTGCCGAAAGCCAATGGATCCACCCAAATGCGATAGCCTGCAATAATATAGCAGGCGCCATATGCCAGCCTAATGCCCTGCGGGTGAACAGGAAACCGAAGCCACGGTACACCAGTTCTTCGGCAAAAGGGAAGATGATGGCCAGCATAACAATATCCAGCAGGGAAATATCCTTAACAAGAGGCCCTTGCAAGGCTAAACCAAGCCAGCAGGGAATGGTAGCAACCAGGGTAAGCATAGGCCCCTTAAAGCCATTCCATGTAATGCCTAAAGCCTTAGCCACATTGCCGGCAGGCCGGGGGATGAGTATAATGGCTACTACAATTACAAACAATACCGCGCTTAAATTATCTGCAATGGCACCACCATACGCCATTGGAAAGCCCGGTATTTTTACCCCGGCCCATTGTGCAATATCGCGGATGTTTAATGCGCAGAATAGTACAAAAATTACAAGCAGCCAGGAAACTGCTTTTTTGCCAGGGCTAAATGTTGCTGATGTATTTGAACGGTTGTGCAGGTTCATAAATGTTAAGTTTGGTATTAACTTTTAAGACGGCATTTTTAAAAAAAGGGTTGCAAGGTATTTCATGCTTTTAATTATCCCGGAAGATACAAATAGAATTAAATACCATAATTTTACGGCAATACATTTTTAATACAACATGGAAGAACCAAGAGCATTAAACCAGGTAGCAGAGTTTCATAAAACGTTTAAACACCCGGTAATTGATAAACCCGCCATCCCATCTAAAGAAAGAAGCGCTTTAAGGGTATCATTACTGGCCGAAGAAGTGAAAGAACTGCAGGAAGCCATTGATGATAACAACCTGGTAGAAATTGCCGATGCCCTATGCGATATACAATACGTTTTGGCCGGCGCTATACTTGAATTTGGCCTTGGCGAAAAGTTTAAGGAGCTGTTTGATGAGGTGCACCGCTCAAACATGAGCAAAGCCTGCAAAACAGTTGAGGAAGCCAACGATACCATAGCCCATTACAAACAAAGGGATGGCAGCGAAGCTCATTATAAAGAGGAGGATGCTTTATTTTTGGTTTACCGTACCAACGATAACAAGACCCTGAAATCAATCAATTATTCGCCTGCGGATTTAAAAAGCATCCTGTAATGGCAGGCCAACCACAAAATAGCGGCGAAGAAAAAGCAAACCTGCACCCGCGCAATTTGCACCGGGGGCGGTATGATTTCCAGGCGTTAATAAAAGCCTTGCCCGCGCTTCGCGAATTTGTTTTACAAAACGAACGCGACGAGCTGTCCATCAACTTTACCGACCCCGAAGCGGTAAAAACGCTTAATAAAGCCTTGCTGAAATTGCACTATGGTGTTGCCCAATGGGATATCCCCGAAGGGTTTTTATGCCCGCCTATACCCGGCCGGGCCGATTATATCCATTACATAGCCGATGTTTTGGCAGAAGCAAATAACAGCGTTGTACCTACAGGCAATAGCATTAAAGTATTGGATGTTGGCGTTGGCGCCAACTGCATTTACCCGCTTATTGGCCACAAGGCCTACGGGTGGAATTTTGTTGGCAGCGAGGCCGATTACATAGCTGTTGCCGCAGCAAAAAAAATAGTAGATGATAATAACCTCGCTTCGGCTATTGATATCCGCAGGCAAACATCGTATGCAAATATTTTTGAAGGGATTATTAAACCCGGCGAAAAGTTTGATATAACCATGTGCAACCCGCCGTTCCATTCATCATCAAAAGAGGTTAAGGAAAAATCGAGCCGCAAGTGGAAAAACCTGGGGCAGGACAAAGGCACCGAATTAAACTTTGGCGGCCGCAATAACGAGCTTTGGTGCGAAGGCGGGGAGCCCCGTTTCCTGAATAAGATGATGAGCGAGAGCAAGGAGTTTGCCCGGTCATGCAAGTGGTTCTCATCGCTCATATCGCAGAAAACTACACTGCCCGGCTGCTATAAATCGCTTGATTATTTGGGTGCTAAAGAGGTGAAAACCATCTCTATGTCGCAGGGCCAGAAAACCAACCGCATTTTGGTGTGGACGTTTCAGGATATAGCGTAAGTATCATACATAACCCCTTTCCTTATCAATTAAGAAGTATTACATTAGGTAACCAATTACACAATCGGAGGATCTAAAAATTTATTGCTTATGAAAAGGAAGATCGGCTGCACACTTGCAGGCCTGTTATTAGTTTTTTGCGCGGTTGCACAAAAAAAGAAGGCTGTTACACCTGCCGAAAAAAACGTAATAGCGCCGGTAGGCATCATCAAAAACATTAGTGATTCGGCATTGCTTGATATTGTGCAGCGGCAAACTTTCCGTTATTTCTGGCATTATGCGCACCCGGTGAGCGGCCTGGCAAGGGAGCGCGATAATACTGTTAAAGCCCAGTATTATTGGGATTATATTAATGAAGCTTATGATGAACCCAACCTAAGCAAGGGTACCTTTGGCCCCGAAGCCTGCGCAATAGGCGGCACCGGTATGGGCATATTAAGTACAGTTGTTGCTGTAAACCGTGGCTGGATAGGGAGGGATACTGCCGTAAAGCGCCTTATAAAAATTGTCGATTTTTTAATTAAAGCCGACTGCTACCACGGCATATACCCGCATTTTATGAACGGCGCTACGGGCAAAACCATTGCTTTTGACAGGATTGACGATGGGGCAGATATTGTAGAAACATCATACCTGCTGATGGGCCTTTTGGGTGCAAAAGAATATTTTAACGGCAATACCCTTCAGGAGAAATATTTCCGTAAACGCGTACAGCAGATGTGGGATGCCGCTAACTGGAACTGGCATAGCAACGGCGACAATAAAAACCTGTACTGGCATTGGAGCCCCAATAACGATTTCCAGATGAACTTCCCGGTGTTTGGATATGATGAGGCGTTGATCACTTACATCATGTCGGCATCATCGCCAACACACCCCATATCAAAAGAGCTTTATGAAAACAGTTGGGTAAAAAGCAGCAGCTGGAAAAATGGCCAAAGCTACTATGGTTACGAGCTGCCGTTGGGCAAGTTTGATAAAGGCGGCCCTTTGTTTTTTGAGCAATACACTTACATGGGGATTGACCCTAACGGCTTAACGGACGATCATAACATTGACTATGCCGTACAAACAAAAAACCATACACTGATAAACCGGGCCTATTGCATTGAAAACCCGAAACATTACAAAGGTTACGGTGAAAATTGCTGGGGCTTAACCGCAGGCGATAGTTATAAGGGGTATGTGGCCCATTGCCCCGAGGTAGATTATGGTGTGATACAGCCAACGGCAGCCTTATCGTCCTTCCCTTATACGCCGCAATATTCTATGCAGGCGCTTAAACATTTTTATTATGACCTGGGCGACAGAATATGGGGGCCATACGGTTTTGCCGATGGGTTTAGCGAATCGCATAACTGGTACGCTAAAACACATTTGGCTATTGACCAGGGGCCAATTGTAGTGATGATAGAAAATTACCGCAGTGGCCTGATCTGGAAACTGCTGATGAAAAACCCGGATATACAAAAAGGACTAAAACGCCTGGGCTTTAAAAGCAAATGGATAAAAGAGGACAAATAAAAAACCAGCCTTAGCATTTGCTAAAGCTGGTTTTTTATTTGCCGCTTTACTCCGGTAACGCGCCGGCAACTGCAGGCGTTACAGGGATAAGCAAAGTATTCGGGTCGGCGATATAACCCATAATGTAGAGGGTTTTTTCGCCGCCGCCTGCACCGGCATATAAACGTGTTTTATCCATCCGCAGGGCGCTGGTGCCATTGCCTATCTGCTTTGAAAGTTGCGATAACGACCAGTTGGGGCCAATATACAATACTACCAATACACCACGTGTATCGCGCATATTTGTATCGGTTGTGATATAAATAAGGTTACCATCAACAATAATATTTTGCATGTAGAAAGGGTAATACTGCTGTAATACCTTAGTTGGTACATCAGTAGATGCATCAAATATCCTCACCTGTGTATCGCCGCAGCAAAAATAAAGCAGGTTATCTTTCATAAACATCGGCGATTTTGCGCCATTACCGCTTACCGGCTCGGTACTTACACTTTTTACAATCGTTTTGGTAGCAATATCAATCACCTTTAAGCTGAACTTACCTTCATCATTGAGCCATGCGGTGGTATATATTTTCCCGTTTTTTACTTTAATACCATTACCAACCATGCTTCCTATACCCTGCATGCCAATAGCAAGGGTTATATCACTCTCAAAGGTGAAAGTTTTAAGGTTTATCACCTTGGTTGTAAAACCAGGGGTGCCAAGCGCCATAAACATGGCGTACAAATAATCACCGTCAATATCATAGCCCACCAGCATCCCCATCCTGAAATAACCACTCCCCGGAGGCCCCCACGATAAACGGCCCACCTCTGACGGCGCATCGCCTAACCTGATCTTAATAAAATCCCAGCGCGCCTCGTCGCTCTTTGCCATAGAAGCAGTATAAGCAAATCCGTCCTTTTCGGCCATGATCCAGTTAAGGCGTACATCGCCTGGCTTAAACTCATTTATTTTTTGCGCCGTTGCGGGGTTTATAGTTAAAAATTTAGGCTCGCTTTGCATACCTGCCTGCACATACACGCGGTCGCCTTTTGGCAAAATATCCATTACATCGCTATCCAGCTGAAGCGTATTTTGCAAAACGGTTTTTGGTGCGTACTTCATGTACAGTTTTACCTCTTCGTTCATATACGCAACATAACTGTTGAAATATTCAGACGCCCGGGGGTCAGTAGCATCTTTATAATGATACGCTTCGATGATTAGCATAAGCGCTTTTACCTGCAGGCCATAATAATACATAAATTGTGTATGGATGATAGCCGCATATTCATCCAATGATTTAGAGGCCTTAAAAGCAACACGCGTACCCAGCGATGTCATATTTTCGGCACCTGAGCCTATAACGGTTAAATTGTTTTTAATAGCCAGGAAAGCATTAGGGATAGTATTCTGAATAATCTTCATCATCTCATCCAGTTCAGATTTGTCGGCTTTACCGGGCTCTATCTTCGCTGCCATGGTAAGGCGGTCAAAAGCTGCATCAATATTTGCAGCATGTGTGTTAAGTGCTTGTACTGCCGTGAAATATTTGGCCCCATCAATTTCGGCTTTGATAACGTCAACAGCTGCACTTAGCGCGGTGCTTAACGCATCAATTTTACTCTCAATTACTTTAAGTTCCCGGTACTGTTTGTCTAGGGCCTCTTTAACTTCATCTTTAGGCTCGGGGCCGGGGCCAAGGCCTACCAGGTTCATGATCCAGCCGGTGGCTTTCTTTTTTATTTTTCCTACTACAGCATCTTTTAGATCCCCCAGGATCGATTGGAAAATATCGGTATCCTTATCTCCCATAAGCAGCGGGCGATTGCCGGATTGGGCCTTTTGAAGAGCAAGCATGCCTTCAAATTCTTTTTGAATATCCATCGTTTTTGTGATTGGTTTAGTACAACTAAATTACCTAAACAAAAACGTACACAAAAAGCTAATTTTAGCTTAAAATGAACTATCCATAAGGGTGAAATCCAGGTCTGACGGGGCTTTGGCAGCCATGAGCCTGCCGGGCCATTAGCCAAGGGGCTAAATCTTCGACAAGCTCAGAACTGACATAAGGGGGATTAAAACCTGTCCCAGAATGCAGGCGGCTCAATGCCCAGGGCACGCAGATAAACGTAACCTTGCCCGCGGTGGTGTATCTCGTTATCAAAAAGGTACTGCAGGGTGTTGATAATGGTGTTTGGGTATTGGCCAAAGGCAGCCTCGGTTTCCTGGAAACGGCTGGCAGTTATTTGCGGCCATAAAACATCTATTTGTTCGGTTACCTCATCCCAGGCTTCCAAAAGTTCGGCTTTTGTAGTGAGGGTAATTTCGTCGTTAAAATGGTCGAGGGCCGGTGTGGTTTCCCATTTGCCGGTAACAATACCGTTCATGCCTGCGCTGGCAAGGCCTGTCATTTCGCCAACCAATAGGTTATAGGGGCGCATACCGCCGATTGAAAATTCAAAAAGTTCTTTCTCTGGGAACGCGGCTAAAACTCTGCGGCTTAATGCGCGGTGTGCCTGCCAGTTTTTTAAAAAATCGTCGGATGTTATTACTGCGGTACTGTTTGTTGCTGTTGTGTTTGTCATGGTGTATCGTTTTAAGTTTATGATACAAAGAAACCATGGGCGAATGACAGCGGTATGTCAGCAGGGGTTGTAAAAAATTAGATAATGATAAATTATAATTAGTAAAAAAATAATAGCAGATTTATGGGAGTTAAAGCAACGGATAAACAACCTAAACATGTTTGGAATACAGCACATAAAATTTGATTCGATGACTTACGTTATCCATTTTAAAAATGGAGATGTAAAAAGAGAAGGGCGGGGGCTTTCGTTTTTTTACTTCGCACCAAATAGCTCCATAATAGCCATACCAATGGGTAGTAATGATTTGCCTTTTATTTTCAGCGAAACTACAAACGATTATCAGGCGGTAAATATACAAGGACAGATAAGCTATAAGATCAGCAAGCCCAAAGTATTGGCTGATGTTCTTGATTTTACCGTTAATGATAATGGGCAGTACAAAAAAAATGATATTGAAAAACTAAATCAACGCATCATTAACGAAGCTCAAACGGCAACATCTGCCTATATACATAGTATAAAATTAAAGGATGCCATACGTTCGGCCAAACCTATAGAAGAACGGATAATGGAAGGGCTAAAAGCATCGCCAGCAATTGGTATGCTGGGAATTGAAATTTTAGGCGCTAATATATTGGGTGTTTCGGCAACTCCCGAAATGGCACGGGCTTTGGAAACAGATACCCGCGAAAAACTCCAGCAGGAAGCCGATCAGGCTATTTACGAGCGCCGTAATTTTGCAGTTGAACAAGAGCGAAGGATAAAGGAGACAGAATTGAACACCGAAATTGCTGTTGAAGAAAAACAAAAGCAGATAGCCGAGAAAAGAATGGAATCTGAGGTGCAACGGGCGGATAATGGCCGTAAGCTACGCGAGATGCAATTGGCTGCCGATATTGCAGTTGAGAACCAGCGTAAAGAGCTTATCCTACAGAAAACAGAGAATGAAAGAAAAGAAGCCGAAACCCAGGGTTTTGTTATAGAAACTACTTTAAAACCATACAAAGATATTGACTGGAAAACGTTAACAGCACTCAATAACAATCCCGACCCTAAGTTTAATATTTCGCTGGCTTTTAGGCAACTTGCAGAAAATGCTGATAAAATAGGCAATCTTAACATAAGTCCTGATCTGTTGGATTCATTATTAAACGATAAGCGTAACGATAGGCAGGAGTAAAGAGGAATGGGTATAGAATATGCCATAATTGTAAAAAACAAAACGCGGCTCGAGGCATTAATTGAGCGTTTTAATACAAAAGCACAGGCTAAGTTTTACATAGAGAGGCAAGGTGGGGATTTTGAAGATTACGTGACAGAGCATGAGATTTTTCATGCCTCGTTAAATTCTCTTCAAAGCCAACTTTCAAAAGTGATCAAATACAAGATTATTGAAAGGAATTTTATTCCGTCGTTTATTTTTTCTGATAAAAATATAATAATTGTAATTGGACAGGATGGGCTTGTAGCCAACACCGCTAAATATGCGAAAGGGCTACCGATAGTAGCGGTGAACCCGGACAAGCAACGGTACGATGGAGTGTTATTGCCTTTTGATGTCGGCAACTTTATTACAGGCGTAGAATATGTTATTACTAATAACTATAAAGCCAAAACAATGAGTTTTGCCGAGGCTAAATTAAATGATGGACAAAGGTTATTGGCCTTTAACGATCTGTTTATAGGGGCATCATCACATGTATCGGCACGTTACAAAATATCATTTGGCAAAGCAACTGAGGAACATTCATCCAGCGGGCTTATTGTATCAACCCCGGCTGGCTCAACAGGATGGTTAAGTTCCATTTTCAACATGGCTTATGGTGTCGCCGGTTTGTTTGAGAAAAACCTGACGCCCAAAAGGCCAAAGGTGAAAGAACGCGAACTACTCTTTGCAGTAAGGGAGCCTTTTCAAAGTATCCGTACACAGGTTGGTATAACGGCGGGTATTATAAATACCAAAAACATGCTAATTATTGAATCGTTAATGCCTGCAGGGGGAATAATATTTAGCGATGGCGTTGAGGCCGATTTTCTTCAGTTTAACAGCGGTTCTATTGCAACAATAAGTGTAGCACCTGAAGCTGCCAACTTGGTAATAGTTAGCTAATATAAGCCCTTGCACCCGCATTCTACTATAATCTGCCTTCCAAAAACTCATTCACCATCGCCACAAACAGATCGGGTATTTTACTTTCGGGTTTGGGGTTGTATGCCTCGCCAATGTAACTGCCATGCGTGCCGGGCAAAATAGCCAGGCGCCCATGCGGGAACAATCGGGCCATTTTTGCGGCATGTTCTGGTGTGGCCAGGTCCTGATCGCCAATTACCACAAGGGCTGGTGCTTGTATGGAACGAACCTGGTCATCCGTCCAGCCTTTAAAATCGTGCATGCGCCGGGCATCTTTATTAAACATATTCATCAGGCCTTCGGGCGTGCCTATCTTCAGGTATTCATCTTTATAAATTTGTGGCATGTGGGTAAAATCGGGCGTTTCAAAGCCTTTCCAGAACGTTTCAGGGGCGGCATCGCGACTGTAAAAGGCCGAAGCTATTACCAATTTTCGCACTTTGTCGGCATGGCGGATGCCCAGTTCCAGGCAGGTTTGCCCGCCGTTGCTAAAGCCTAAAAAATCGGCTTTGGGGATACTCAGCTGGTTTAAAAGTTCAGCCACATCGTCGGAATCCTGTGTAAAACTTTCGGGGGTATCGCGGTCGCCGCTATGGCCATGGGCCTGCAGCTCAATAGCAATAACCCGGTGTGTTTTAGCCAGTTCGGACAGTATGCGGCTAAAGTTTGTTTTAATGGTTGAACCTCCGCCGTGCAGCAAAACCAATGGACTGCCGCTGCCATGGATCTCATAATACATTTTTATGCCGTTTACACTGGCATATTTGCCCGTAGTTTGGGCATCAGATTGATTAATTGCCATAATGAGTAATGTTAAACTTAAAATTAACGATCTTATATTTTTCATAAATATTGCATCCCCCCCCCTTCGGGTGATAAATCTGTATGAACTGCTTTAGCCGTTCATGAGCGTTTTTTAGCCAAGCCTAAAATTAAATATCTGATTATCAGTTGTTCATGATAATTGGTGGCGTTCACGGCTGTGAACGTGAACGCTTGAAATTTAATTTGTTACGCCGCCTTATCCTTATTGTATTTGTTCCTGTATTCAATCGGCGATAAGCCGGTTATCTTTTTAAAGATCATCCTGAAGGCTTTGGTATCGGTATAGCCAACGTTGTACATTACTTCGTTCACGTTCTCGCGAATGGTTTCCAGGCTCATTTTGGCGGCTTCTATCCGTACGCGCTGCATGTATTCAACCACGGTGTTTGATGTGGCTTTTTTAAAGCGGCGTTCCAGGTGCCTGCGGCTGATGGCAAACAGATCGGCCAGATGGTCAACCGTTATTTTATCCCGGTAGTTATGCTCAATAAAGTCCTGCGCTTTTTTAATTACCTCGTCCTCATGATCCTTTTGCCCATGGAAGATGATAAACAGCGACTGGCTGTTGCGCTCAATATCTATCTCGAATATCTTTGATGAGTTGATGGCCATATCCCTGCCGGCAAATTTCTCTACCAGGTACAACAGCAGGTTGAGCGACGAGTACGCGCCCCCGCTGGTATAGATCCCCCCTTCGTCGGTAATGATCTTATAAGGCATCAGGTTTACCTCAGGGAACATTTTGCGGAACTCATCGGCCATTAGCCAGTGTGTGGTACAGCTGCGGCCTTTAAGCAAGCCCGTAGAGGCCAAAATAAAGGCGCCTATGCAAAGCGAAACAACTTCGGCACCCATTTTATATTGTTTGATAATCCAGGGGATAAAATCGCTGTTGTCGCGTAATACTTTATTGATATCGCCATGCACCGCAGGGATAATGATCAGGTCTGTTTTGTCAACCTCTTCATACGTCATATCGGGCTTAATAGTAAACAACCCGTTGGTTAGGGCGGTCTCCTTATTTAAACCCACCAGCTGTATTTTAAACAGCGGCGCTTTCTTCATCCTGTCAAGCGTTTGGTTCACCATAGAGAACATCTTATAAGTTGCCTCTATGTTGCTCAGGCTGGTTTCGCCCTGCGGAATGAGTATTGATATGTGTTTCATAGTTTCAAAGGTAGATGGTATCACCGTCGCAATCAACCCCTTAGATTGTCGTAATTACACCCTTTTAAATATAATAAAGCGCCGCACCTTTGTAATGCATCAACACATTTATTTATGATGATCGAGGTTTTTAAAACAAACGTTCAGGAAAAGGATAGGTCGAAGATGCTTATCCAGAAGCTCCTGGAGCAGTTCCCGGCCAGCAAAATAAATTTCGACCTGGAAGACTGCGATAAGATACTGCGGGTAGAAGGGAAAGATTTTTGCGCACACCGGATCATTGAATTGCTTAAATTAAACGGACATTACTGCGAGATACTTACTTAACCAATTATAAACGTATTAAAACTAAAACCATGTCAAAAATTAGCGCTTACATCAACTTTAAAAATAATCAATGCAGGGAAGCCATGGCTTTTTACCAAAGTATATTAGGTGGCGAGCTAAGCCTGATGCCGGTAAAAGATTCGCCGATGAAAGATAGTTTCCCGGGCGAAGCGCAAAAAGGCATACTACATGCCGACCTTACCGGAAGCGATTTTAGCCTGCTCGGAACGGATATGCCTAACCCCAATATCGAAGCTGTTGTTGGGCTGGTATCATTAACCATAACCTGCGCCAATAAAGCCGATGTGCAAGAAAAGTTTGCCAAGCTTGCCGAAGGTGGTAAAGTAGTACACGAAGTGATGACGTTTTTTGCCGGTACCATGGGTAATGTTATTGATAAGTATGGCATTGGCTGGGGAGTATTCACAGAAGAACAATAATCAATAAAATTTAACTATCATGAAATCAAAAACTATAGTTATAATCTATTCGGCGCTGGCCGTTTTATTCGCATTGGCCATGCTTGGCGATGCTTACGGTGGCATTACCAAACAAGAGGCCGGGCAGGAAGTTATGCGCCATTTAGGTTACCCCATTTATATTATGGTGATAACCGGCGTGTTTAAACTATTCGGTGCTGTTGCCATACTGCAAAATAAGTTTAAAACTATAAAAGAATGGGCTTTTGCAGGCTTCGCTATAAATTTTATTGGTGCGTTTGCCTCAAGGGCTTTTGTGGGCGATAGTGGCGGTTTATTAATTTTGCCACTGGTAATACTTGTAATAATGTTTATCTTGTATTACTTCTGGAAGAAATACGAAAACCTTAAAACCGCATAACAATGGATACCTTAACCATCATATTAGGGATAATTGGAGCTATTGTAATTGTAGTACTATTATTAGCGCTTATTGCTCCAAAGGAATATGCCGTACAGCGCAGTATTATTATTAACAAACCCCGCCAGCAGATTTTTGATTACATCAGGTTTCTGCGCAATATGGACTATTACAGCAAATGGGTAATGACCGACCCCAATAAACGGATGACCTATACCGGTACCGATGGCACCGAAGGTTTCGCCGCCGCATGGGATAGCGATATTAAACAAGCCGGCAAAGGCGAGCAAACCATTGAAAAGATCATTGATGGCGAACGGATAGATATCCGGGTGGTTTTTATAAAGCCTTTTGCAGGCGTAGCTGATACCTATATTGCAACGCAATCAATAACGGATGTTACCACTACCGTAAAATGGGCCTTTGCCAGTAAAATGCCATTCCCGATGAACGCTATGCTGCTATTTATGAACATGGAGAAGATGTTAGGGACCGATATGGAGATAAGCCTGAATAACCTGAAACGAATTCTGGAAAAAGAATAAAAGAAAACTTAAACACTAAACTTTAAATATTATGAAAATTGCAATGATTATTGTACGCACCCTGATGGGATTGATGTTTCTTTTCGCATCAGTTGTAGTGCTTTTTAAAATCAACATGGGTAAAATGCCCGAAATGAGCGAGGCCAACAAAACATTTATGGCAGGTATAACAGCGTCTGGTTATTTAATGACCTTTATAAAGGTAACAGAACTGGTATGCGCTATATTATTTTTAATTGGCCGTTACGTAACCCTTGCTACTGTTGTGATATTCCCGATCGTCATAAATATTTTACTAACGCACATATTTGTAGCCCCCGAAGGTGTACCTACAGCCGCCGCACTGTTAATTGGTAACCTGTTCCTGGCATACTATTACCGTAAAAATTACGCCTCGTTATTTGTTGCTAAATAAAAGCAATAAACACATAGGTCCACAAAGGTCGCAGAGTTCTCTCACTGCGACCTTTGTGATTTAAAGCCATGCCAATCCTCCGTTTACTCTGTGGTTGAAAAATTAATAAATTAGCACATGCAAAAATTGGCTTTCTTTATCTTGTTTCTGTCAGTAATTGGCACTGGCGATAAAAAAAACGTTCATCGTATTGATGAAAAGATCCCTGCTATGTTTAAAGGTAACTTTGTCGACGATTACGGCATCCGGTACGTGGTTAGTGATACCATGTTTATGCAATTGCCCCGCACTAAGTACCATATTATTAAGTGGAATGTTAAAGACCAGTACATTGTAGCCCGTAATGATAACCAAAACCCCGGCGAGGGTGGCCTGTATGCCCGGATAGATTATATGCAATTCAGTAATATGGATCCCTGGAAATGGGGTTTCTGCCTCAGTGTTTACGACGCCAAAACCGACCAGATAGCCGAAACCACCGCCAAAGCCGACAGGCAAAACCCAATGAAAGGCTGTAACGGGTTTCCGTTTTCAAGGATGAAAAGGAGGGAATAAGATGGGAGTCGATTAACCGCAGAGGCAACAAGGTCCACACAGAAAAATAGAGCGGCTCTGTGCTCTCCGTGTTTAAGAATATGCAAATTCTCTGTGTCTCCTGTGGTTAAAATAAAAAGCCAAAAAAAGAAAGCCGTACCAGAACTGGCGCGGCTTTCTTTATGCAAACTAATAAGTGCCAACTACCTTCCCAACCTGCGTTTTAGCTCATCAATCGGCATGCTCACCATGCGGCCAACCGGTTGTTTGCCACGATAGGTAATCACCTTTAACTGGGTAGCATCAATAGGGATATTAAGTATACCGGTGTATTTAGGATAAAAATTATCGGGGTATGAGTTATCGAAGCTATAGTAAATATCCAGCCCCTGCACTTCGTTCGTTAAGGTAACATTTAAAGTACTGTCGGCGTTGCGCCCCGGTTTAAAATCAGGGTCGTAAGCGCTTGGGGCGTATTTGGTTTCAGCCTCGTTAAAACGGGCAAAGTGTTTTTCAACCTTGCTGAAAAATGTGTTAAAGTTCTTTTTAGATGCGGGAGACCATACGCTCTCTGCCAGTGCAAACCCACGCGGCCAGGTCATGTACTCCGCTTGGCGGATATTGTATACCTGTTCTGTCCAAAGGTTAGCTTGTCCACCTTTTATCATCTTGGCATCAACGCCTTCGGGTACCGGGTCAAATTCATAAGTTTTGCTCAGGCGCAGGCTGGCATAAACATGCGGCTCCATTACGCGGTCACTTTGCATATAATCCAGATAAACAAAAGTGGTTGGGCTCATTACAACCTCGTGGCCAAGTTTGGCTGCTTCAATGCCACCTTTAACACCGCGCCAGCTCATTAACGCCGCGTTAGGGCCAATGCCGCCTTCCAGGATCTCATCCCAGCCCATAAACTTTTTACCTTTCGATTCTACTATCTTTTCCAAACGTTTTTCAAAGTAGCTTTGTACTTCTTCCTGCGTTTTCAGGTTCTCTTTAGCCATTAAAGCTTTAACGGCATCGCTTTGCTCCCAAAAATTCTTGGCGCATTCGTCGCCACCCACGTGTATATAACCAAAAGGGAATAACTGGGCAATTTCGCCCATCACCTTATCTAAAAACTGATAGGTGAATTCGCCGGCAGGGTTTAGTGTATTATCTACCAGCGCCGGGTGGCCCGGTTTTGACCAATCCATTATCTTCTCGCCAGAACGTACTACGTATTTATCAGCACCGGCAGTAGCCGATAATTCCGGATACGATGCTACAGCCGCCAGGCTATGGCCGGGTACATCAACCTCGGGCAAAATATTCACAAAACGATCCTGCGCATATTTTACTACCTCGCGTATATCATCTTGTGTGTAGTAACCGCCATAGGTACGTGGTTCATTTGGTTTTGGCGGTATAAAGTTTCCAAACTCACCTTCGCGCTTAATATTGTAGGCGCCAACTGTAGTTAATTTAGGGAAGCTTTTTATTTCTATCCTCCAGCCCTCATCATCTGTTAAGTGCCAGTGGAACAGGTTAAGCTTGTATTTAGCCATATTATCAATATAACTCATCACTTCTTTTTTGGTGAAGAAATGGCGCGATACATCAAACATCAACCCCCTCCACTCAAAACGCGGGTAGTCTGTAATGTCAACAACAGGCACAGCCCATTTTACATTTTTGGCAACTACTTTGCCTTCAATTTCTTTCGGTAATAGTTGCAGTAAGGTTTGTACACCATAATATAAACCAGCTTCGGTATTGGCCCGTATAGTTACACCTTTTGCCTTGGCCGATAGATAATACCCCTCTTTACCGATCACGTTATCCGTGGTTTTGTTCAGTACCAGCTTAATAGCCGCTGCAGGGGCAACAGCATTAACACGGATGACCTTACCCGTAGCTGTAGAGAATTTGTTTTTGATAAGGTTAAGCACGGGTGTCATTCCTTCTTGCGAGCCTGCCTGCACGGTTAAAACAGCCGGTAATACAAACTGCCCGGTGTGCGTGGTTATTTTAACAGGCTCGGGAATAATGGCTATGCTCGTATTGGCTTGCTGCGCAAAAACAAAAGTGCCCATAAGGCAGGAACATATCAGTAAGGATAATTTTTTCATACAGTATAATTGATGGTTTACAGATTGGGGTAATCACCCGCAATTTATAACTTTTTAAATAATATTAAAAAGTTATTTATAGTTTTAAATACAGGTTGCAACTAACTGTGTATTAATATGTGCAAAGGCTTTTTCGTTTTAGTATTTTTATTAAATTGCCTTTTTTAAACCCTTAATTGCGCCTGCAATTAATTAACCAATTATTAAAGCTTAACTTATTTAACACCATGGGCACAGACCGTAGAAAGTTTTTGAAGCATTTAGGTACCTCTGTTTTACTGACATCAGCATCGCTTACCAGTTTAGCAGCAAAAGAGGAAGAAGAAGTGAGAATATTACGGGCCGAAAAGCGTATTTCGCCTACCGACAAAATACGGATAGCCACCATTGGCATGGGTATAATGGGTTATAATGATACAAACGCCGCTTTAAGCGTACCCGGAGTAGAAATGGTTGCAGCCTGCGACCTGTACAAAGGCCGCCTGGAACATGCCAAAGAAGTGTACGGGAAAAACCTGTTCACCACCATGGACCACCGCGAGATACTTGACCGCAAGGACATAGATGCCGTTATTATTGCCACCAGCGATAACTGGCACAGCCAGATAGCTATAGATGCTATGCGCAAAGGTAAAGCCGTTTACAGCGAAAAGCCAATGGTACATAAAATTAGCCAGGGCCTGGAAGAGATAAGGGTACAGAAAGAAACCAAGGCGGTTTTCCAGGTGGGCAGCCAACGCGTGAGCAGTATTGCTTACCGCAAGGCAAAAGAGATGTATGAATCGGGCGCTATTGGTAAAATCAACTCTATCGAAGCTTCATTTAACCGACAGGATGCCCTGGGCGCGTGGCAATATACCATCCCAACAGATGGCAACATCAAAAATGTAGACTGGGCGCGGTTCCAGGCAAACGTTGATAAGAAATTGGATTTTGACCCCACCCGGTTTTTTAGATGGAGAAACTATCGCGAGTATGGCACAGGTGTTGCCGGCGACTTGTTTGTGCACCTGTTAACCGGCATCCACTTTATAACCGGCTCAAAAGGCCCCGAGAGTATTTATTCTATTGGCGACCTGGCTTACTGGAAGGATGGGCGTAACGTGCCCGATGTGATGAGTGCGGTTGTACGCTATGGCGAAACTAAAGAGCACCCGGCTTTCCAGGTTACTTTAAGGGTTAACTTTATTAGCGGCGAGGGGGATAAAACCACAACCAAGATTGTAGGATCTGAAGGGGTAATGGATATTGGCGGCGAGGGCGAAAGTTTCAGGATACAGCAAAACAAAATGGCCGCTGCGCCCGGCATTGGCGGCTGGGACTCATACTTTACCTATACCGAGGCCGAGCAAAAACGTTTAATGGACGACTATAATAAACGCTATACACAGGAGCAACGTACAAGGCCAAAATTTGAGCCGATAACCTACCGTGCCCCCGATGACTACAATGCCTCGAACGACCATTTTGCCAACTTTATGGACTCGATACGTACAGGAAAACCTGTTGTAGAGGATGCCGTGTTTGGTTTCCGCGCGGCAGCACCGGCACTGGCCTGTAACGATAGCTATTTCCAAAACAAGGTTATCCACTGGGATGCCGAGAATATGAAGATAGTTTAGGGATAGAAATTTAAGAAGCGAGAATCAAGATACAGGACTATACGAACAAAAGCCGCTTAAACAGCGGCTTCTCTTGTTCCATTTTTAAATGGAACAAACGGAACATGTTGATAGTGAGCTTGTTATTACTGACAAAATCTTGTCAGTAGCTCAACTAAAACTTTACCATTTGGCTGCTTTGATGCTTATATACAGCACTTTATGAAATTGCCGTTTTTGTTCCACTTTTTGAAAAACGGAACAAAAACGGCACCGATCTAACACGATATAAAACGACTTTTTTTGCCTTTTTTCGACCTCAGTTCGCCCTTTTTGTGCCGTGAAAATCACATGAAAGCCAAAATGGTATTTTGTATTAAATTATTGATTTATAGGTATTTATTGATTTTAGCCTTGTTCCATTTTGTTCCACAAGTGAACAAAGGAGCTGAAAGCTTACCCGGTTTTAGGTCGAAGTTACGCCCCGTAGGGGAAATTGCTCCTCGCAATGGCGGGCGGTATAGGGTTCACCAGGGGGCGTATCGCTACTTGAGCTTATTTGCTGTAACCCCTTCGTTAGTGATCTTCACCGGGTTGATCAACCCATCCTTATCAAAAGTCATTTTATCAATACAGGTTACGCGGTGGTTGCCGTCGGTTTCGGTAAGAGGGCGGCGGTGGTAAACAATATACCATTCATCCTTGCCCGGTACTTTTATCACCGAGTGGTGGCCTGCGCCGGTTGCTATCGTGGCATCCTGCTGTAATATAGTGCCAATTTTTTTGAACGGGCCGTTAATGCTATTACCAATGGCATAAGCCACGCGGTAGTCGGGGCCTGTCCAGCCGCCTTCGCTCCACATAAAATAATACTTACCCTTGCGGATAAACATAACAGGCCCTTCTACGTAACCTTCGGGGGTTATCTCTTTAAAAGTTTTGCCATCTGCAGCTGGTTCAATACCGGTAAAATCATTTTTTAGCTTCGCGATGTTGCAATGGCCCCATCCGCCGTAAATAATATAATACTGACCGTCGGTATCTTTAAATACAAACTGATCAATAGGCTGGGCGCCGTTATAAAACTTATCTATCAGTGGTTTGCCTAAGTAATCCTTAAACGGACCTTCGGGTTTATCGGCCACGGCCACGCCTATGCCGCCGTAGGCCTTATCGCTTTGTATATCATTCGCTCCAAAAAAGAAATAGTACTTATTGTCCTTTTTTACAATAGCGGGGGCCCACATGGCCCGTTTGGCCCATTTCACGTTTGATGAATCGAGCACATTCTCGTGCTTGGTCCAGTTTACCAAATCGGGCGAGGAGAAGGCATCAAAATGCACCTGCTGATTATATGGGGCAGAATAGGTAGGGTAAACCCAGTATTCTTTGCCAAATATTGTTGCCTCCGGGTCGGCATACCAGCCCTCGGCTATAGGGTTACCTGAAGTTGTTTTCTTTTGGCTTTGCGCATGTGTTACCTGTATTAACAAGGCAGGAAACAATAATAATAACAGTGTTTTTTTCATAGGTTTTACTATCAGTTAAGGTAAGCTACTACATAGCCTACTATTTCTTTAATGTATGCGTTCCATTGGCTTATGGCATCAACATCGGGCAAAAAGTTTCCTACATAAATATGTTCAATACTTGCCAGGTTATTACTGGTATAAGGTACAATGTTAATACCAGCTTTTTTAAATATCAGTTTTGCCCGCCGCATATGAAACGCCGATGTAACCATCACATAAGGTGGTTTTAAATTAGCCTGTTTTAGTAGCTGTTTGGCAAAAGTCGCGTTTTCGGCGGTATTACGTGCTTTTCCATCTAATAAAATTACGCTATCAGCAAAGCCTTGTTTCTTTAATTCGTCCTTAACAAAGTCAGCTTCAGTAAAACCATTTGGGTAAATATCCGAGTTGCCCCCGCTAAATAATAAATGCGCGGCGGTATGGTTTGCCAGGAGTTTGGTAGCCTGTGTATAGCGGTCGGCAGACGCGTTGAAGTAACCCTGTCCGTTTTTATCCTGTGAAACAAACCCGCCTAAAAGTATAACACAGCTGTAAGTTTTTGCCGATGGCTGGTAGGGGGGCGTATCCCAGATATGGGCAATTGCATCGGCTGTAAATTTGTTCGAGAAAAAATAGAGCAGTACGGCCGAAGCGATTAAAAGCCTTTGTTTGCGTTTTTGCCTTTTTGTAAAAATGGCAAAGATCATTAACCCCAGCACCCAGGTAAGCGGATAAATAAATACAAGAAGTACTTTAGAAAGGATAAAAAACATCAGCTGTAAATGGAGCTGCAAATTAGTTGATTTTTATGAATGATGGGTGCCGTATTTCATATTACGGCAGGTTGTGGCTATTGGCCTCATAATTATCTATCGGTAAACAGGTGGGGCTAAAGCGGTGGTGTTAGTATATTTTATCATATATATAATACGTAACAATATACCGCAAATGCGGTATTGTTAAGCCGGTTATATTGCTGTTGCTTAGTGCTGTAAAAAACCTAACAAATAACTTAAATCTTAAAACAATGAAAAAAATCTTTACTATCGCCATCATCATCCTGGCCGGTTTTGCAACAAAACTGCACGCGCAGGGTTTTAAACTTGGTTTAGGCGTTGAGGGTGCGCTGCCGGTTGGCGCCCTAAAATCTGGCTATAATGTTGGCGCCGGTTTAACCATTCGCGCGGCTTTTGGCATTGATGATGCAAGCGCTGTTACATTAACATCGGGTGCTATCGCATTTTTGCCTAAAGACCTGTCTAACCTGGGGGTAGATTCGAAAGCGCAATTGAACATACCGGTTAAGGCGGGTTACAAATACAAATTTGGGGGTAACTTTTATGGTATTGCCGAAGCTGGTGCAACCATCGTACGGTCATACTACAGCGACGCCAATGGCGACCTGCAATCTGTTGGCAGCACCCATTTTACCTATGCGCCGGGTGTTGGTGTAGAACTGGGGGGCTTTGATGCCAGCATCAGGTACGAAGGTTACCAGGGTGCGGGCTTTATGGGCTTACGCCTTGGGTTTAACTTCTAAAGGCTAAAAACAAATATTTAATACCCAAAAATCAGCAATAATAAGGCCGTCCGTGTAATTTGGATGGCTTTGTTAATTTATATCGTTATTTTTAAAGGAGATAACAGTGATTACAATGAGTAATATACCGGTTGCTATTGTTGATGATAAGCGGTTGCTTCGTGAAGCTTTATTTAATAGTATCTCGTATTATAAAGAGATAAGCATAGTGCTGCAGGCCAGCCACGGGGCTGATTTTTTAGAGCAATTGAAACACTGGCATGTACAAAAGCGCCCGCAGGTAGTTTTAATGGATATTGAGATGCCCGTAATGGATGGTATTGAAGCCGTTGCCATAGCCAAAAATTTGTACCCCGATATGCATTTTTTAATGCTTACGGTTTTTGATGATGATGATAAGCTTTTTGAAGCCATCAAAGCAGGGGCAAGCGGTTATTTACTGAAGGACGAAAAGGTATCGAATATTGTTAAAGCCATTGCCGAGATTGTGCATGAAGGTGGGGTGCCCATGTCGCCCCGTATTGCGCGTAAGTCGCTGGCTTTGTTAAGAAATACACCCAATGTAACAGAACCGGTTAAACCGGAGGAAGAAGATGAGCACCTGCTCTCGGCCCGCGAAATGGAGATCCTGAACCGGATTGTTGATGGCCTTAATTACCAGGAGATAGGCGAGCGCCTTTTTATAAGCCCACATACCGTACGCAAGCACATAGCCAACATTTACGATAAGCTGCATGTATGCAATAAAGCATCGGCCATAAAAGTGGCTACCAGTAAAAAGTGGTTTAGCTGATAGGTTTTATAATTCCCTCCGTGGGGAGGGATGCGGTTGGTTACGTCGCCGCACGGTCTCTTAAAAAGGATCCTGCGATGCATGCACTACCATATTCCCGTTAGCACCAGTAAAAAAAGCGCCCCTTTCAGAGCGCTTTCAATATTTATATTTTTACGTTTTCCATACCGTTACGTCGCCGCAGGGTCTCTTAAAAAGGACCCTGCGATGCATGTCACTACCATGCATTCCCGTTAGCACCAGTAAAAAAAAGCGCCCTTTGCAGAGCGCTTTCAATATTTATATTTTTACGTTTTCCATACCGTATTGTTTTAATACATCTGGTGGTACGCCAGTCCATTTGTTTGGGGCGTTACCTGCATAACCAATATCCTTGGTGCCCATTTCGCTGCTCCAAAAGCCCGAGGCTGTGAGGTCGCGCATGCGGTTAAAAAAGGCCACACCCTGCGCCATTTCTGGTTTGGCTTTGTAAGGGTAGGCAATCTCATCAAGTATTTCGGTTTGTTGCTTGCTGCTGCACTTAATAAATGGATTGCCATAGGTGTTAAGGCAGTGCATATCCAGCCATTTAAGGCCGCCGCGCATAGGTAATTTGTGGCTAGGGATATCTTTTACAATAAACTCTATAAACTCGGGCACCTTGGCGTCTGATGCGCTGCCAGAGTGGGCATCCTTAGGGATAATAATATCGGCCAGTACGGTGATGGTAGCCATTTCATGCTCATCAAAATACTTTTCGGCTTTGATCTTGTTTTCACGTTCTACTTCTTCGGGCATACGGCCGGGTACGGCTGCTGCTTTTCCGTCGGTAACCTCCGGGGCTGCTTTTTCGCCCGGTTTACAACCAACGCCTATTAAAAAACCGGTGGTTAAAGTTCCTAAACCTATTGCTTTAAGGGATTCGCGTCTGTTCATGGCCTTATACGTTAAGTTTTTTACGTTGTGATAAAATGTATTCTGCGGTACGCATACTTAATGCAAGTATGGTCCAGGTGGCGTTTTTATCGCCCTGTTGCACAAATGGCGCGGCATCAACCACAAAAAGGTTGTTACAATCATGCGCCTGACAATATTTATTCAATGCCGATTTTTTAGGATCGTCGCCCATACGCACGGTACCCACTTCGTGGATGATCTTGCCGGGAGCTTCCAAACCATAGTTGGTATCCTTGCCTTGCATAGGGCCATGAATAGCGCCCATGTTATGTAAAACCTCCTCAAAAGTTTCTTGCATGTGTTTGGCCTGGTTTATCTCGTCGTTGGTCCATTTGTAATGGAAACGCAACACCGGGATGCCATACTTATCAACCACACCGTTAGGGTCTATCTCACAATAGTTATCTACACGGGCAATGGCTGTACCACGGCCGGCCATGCCAACCTGTGTACCATAAAACCTGCGGTAATCGTCTTTTAACGAAGCGCCGTAGCCACCACCATCTTTCTTTTTACCATCGCGGCCCGGTACGGCACCGTTCATATCCTGTATACCGCCGCCAAAACCGTACGATGGCATGTGCATACCGCCACCGTATTCGATGTGGTATCCACGCGGGAAGTTTAGTTTCTTATTATCAAGCCACCATGGCGAGTAGATGTGTACACTGCCTACACCATCCTCGTTGTAACGCTTGCGGTCCATCAGTTGCGGAAGGAAACCGCCTGCACCGGAGCCTGTACTATCATGCAGGTATTTACCTACTACACCGCTGCTGTTGGCCAAACCACCCGGGTGCGCTGTTGATTTTGAGTTAAGCAGCAAGCGGGCGCTTTCGCCGGCGCTGGCACCAAGTATCACTACTTTGGCGTTTACCTGGTATTCTTGTAAATCATCCTTGTTTACGTATGATACGCCGGTTGCCAATCCATTTTTATCGGTAAGTACCTCGCGCACCATGGCGTTGGTTATTACTTTTAGGTTGCCGGTTTTTACAGCCGGGATAACCAGGCATGATGATGCCGAAAAATCGCCGTAAACTTTACATGCCCTGCCGCATTGCCCGCAAAAGAAACAAGCGCCACGGTCTTTATTATTTGGCAAAGCCTCGGTTAAAACCGAACCACGGCCGGTAATAACCTTTACACCCGCTTTATCGGCGCCCTGCTTAATAAATAACTCGTTTAGGCGGGGTTTTGGCGGCGGCAAAAATATGCCATCGGGTTCGCTTTCAATATTTTCAACCGTGCCATAGATACCTATCATACGGTCAACCTTATCATAAAAAGGTTTCAGGTCTGAATAGGAGATTGGCCACGGGTCGGTAAGCCCGTCTGTAGGTTTAAAGTCCTCGGGTCCCATGCGCAGGGAAATACGCCCCCAGTGGTTGGTGCGGCCGCCCAGCATACGCGAGCGGAACCAGGCAAACTCGGTACCGTCTTTTTGGGTGTAAGGTTCGCCTTCAAGCTCCCAGCCGCCGTAAGCGGCATCAAAGTCGCCAAAGGGGCGGGTGGTACCTGCACCGCGGCGGGCCGATTCCCACGCCCATTTTAACTGGTGCGAATCTGTCTTGGGGTCAAAGTATGCGCCTGCTTCAAGCATAAGCACTTTAAGGCCTGCATTGGCCAGTACGTAACCAGCCATACCGCCGCCCGCGCCGGAACCAACTACAATAGCGTCGTAAACGGTGCCGGACTTTTTGATCTGAATATCTTCCATTTATATGTTCGAACTATAAAGAATTAGGTTGTTCTCAGGTAAATTACAGTTGTTTAAGTTTGATGTTTTTGTACGCTACAACAGCACCGTGCGATTGCAATGCGATGCGGCCTTTTGGATAGGCTGCGAAATCTTTCCAGGTTTTAAATTTGCTGTTATTCAGCATTTCGGTCCACTCGGGGCTGCCAATTCGTACATCAACAGTTTGTTTACCGTTAAGCCAAAAGGTTAGGTGGCCTTTATCCTTACGTATCTTGGCGGTGTTCCACTGGCCTGCAGGTTTTGCAGCATCAGCAGGAGCGGCTTTTAAATCATATAATGAACCGGCCAGGTGGCTTGGTTTTTTATTGTCTTCGGCTTTTACATTATCTAACACCTGCATCTCGATACCCGAAAGGTAGGTTGCGCCCAGTGCGGGGTCTTCGTGCACGCCAAAAATGATACCGCTGTTACCGCCTTCTGCAATTTTCCAGTCTACAGAAAGTTCATAATTCTCGTACTCGCCATCGGTTACCAGATCCGCTGAGTTTGGTGCCTTAGGGTCAAACTGTAAAGCGCCGTCAACAACGCTCCATGGGCCTGCGTCTTTTTGTAAATAAGCATGCCAGCCGGTAGTGGTTTTGCCATCAAAAAGTTTTGTGGTTTGTGCCATTGATGAGTACTGTAGCGCTGCAACAGCCAGCGCGCTTAAAATAAGTTTTTTCATTCGGTTATCAGATTTAGCAGCGCATAGGGGCGCGCACTTGTTTAATTACAAAGGCTAAAAGTAGTATTTATTTTAATTGATGCTATACTAACGCAATATATCAATCAAAATTTTTACAGGTATGAACGGAATGTTAATTCTTATGGAACAGAAAGCTTAAGCCCGACGCAATCCCAAACTGTACGTATGCGTAGCTATCCTCAAAATAAATGTTGTAATCATCCTGTCCGCGGTAACCACCGCCCACAATAAACGATACATTTTGCATGAATGGGAACTGGTAGTAGTACTTCAGGCTCACATTAAGGCGTTTTTTCAGGTTAAATGCCTCGTATCCGCTGTACTTATCGGCAATGTAAGTGAAATCGAACTGGATGCGCTGCCAGTTTTTAAAGGATGATTTATCAGGGTCGATATCGTCCTGGTATTTTTTAGCGATATTATAAATGTAGCCGCCATTAACGCGTGCAAAACCATAATGCCCGGGCAGGCCCAGGGCTGCATCATTGCCGAACAAGCCGCGGTGCAGTTCAATACCAATGGTGCTGTAGTGGTTATCAATGGTGTTGGTTTTATCTATGCGTTTACCAATTGTGTAGTTAAGCGAATAAAAATCGGTGCTGAACTTCCCGCTTTCGCGGTTAAAGGAGCCGTCGGGAAGCAGGGTTGACCCCCGAATGCCGTTAGAGTGGTGGGTATAACTCAATTGTAAAAACTGCGGCTTGTAAGCATCGCTGTTTAGCCGGTAATATAAATTGCCGCTTGGCATATAGCTTGGTGATTTTACGGGCTCGCCGTACTCTGCCAGCAGGCGCACTTTTATACGTGCCGAAAGGTCGAAAAAGAAACGCGATTTGGGGCTGTTAAACAATACAAAATGCGCGTTAATATCGCCCACCAGTTTTGTTTTAACCGGCTGAAAAAGTTCCTGCCCAAAAAAGGAGGGCTTCAGGTTTTGTACGTAAATGTCGTTAAAATTGCGGTTAATGATACGCGTGGCTATTTTTCCGGTATCGGCAACTGCATGGTTTGTGGTATCAATTATTGAAGCGTAACTGCCCCGGGCTGATAACATGAGCAGAAGTATTGCCAAAAAACGGACCTGAAAGGCGGATGTAAGGTGTTTAAACATATGAACTAACGAATACTAGTAAATGATTCGACAGGAAAATAGTTTTCTTAGGACGGTAATTTTAGTGTCTTTTTTGTGGGTTCAAAATTATGAGATACTCCATCATAATAAAGTAAACAATCGTATAACCCGCAAAAATGCCTAACTTGCATCCTTACATTTAATAAGATAAGTGACTTTTCAGGATTTTAATTTCAACGAACAACTTTTAGAAGGTGTTTTAAGCATGGGGTACACTACCCCAACTCCCATACAGGAAATGACCATACCGGTTATCATGAATGGCGACGACCTTATAGCCTGTGCGCAAACAGGCACCGGTAAAACAGCTTCATACCTGCTGCCGGTTATGAATTATATAGCTAACAGCCATAACCACCATACCACTGCTTTGGTGCTTGCCCCAACGCGTGAGCTTGCCCAGCAGATTGACCAGCAGGTAGAAGGCCTGGCTTATTTTACGGGCATTAGTTCGCAGGCGGTTTTTGGTGGCGGCGATGGTATGGCTTATGAGCAGCAACGCCGTGGCATACAAAACAACGTGAATATTATTATTGCCACACCGGGCAGGCTAATAGCCCACCTTACATCGGGCATACTAAAGTTTGATAAAATAACACACCTGATACTTGACGAGGCCGACCGTATGCTGGACATGGGTTTCTCTGACGATATTATGCGCATTATTGGCTATCTGCCAAAAAAACGCCAAACGCTGTTGTTTTCGGCTACTATGCCGGGCAGGATCCGTACGCTGGCCAAGGCTATTTTAAACAACCCGCAACAGGTTAATATTGCCATTTCGCAACCTGCCGCCGGTATTGATCAGCAGATTTACCGCCTGCACGACGGGCAAAAAACGCCTTTACTAAAATCGCTTTTAAAGGATGGCGGCTACCTAAGCTCTATTATTTTTGCATCCCGTAAGGAAATTGTAAAATCGCTTTATAAAGAATTAAAGGGTGCGAATATTAATGTGGCCGCTTTCCACTCCGATTTGCAACAAACCGAACGTGAAGAGATACTGCTGCGTTTTAAGAACAAGCAATTACCGGTAATTATTGGCACCGATGCGCTATCGCGCGGTATTGATGTGGAAGGAATTGACCTGGTAGTTAACTATGATGTACCCGGCGACCCCGAAGATTATGTACACCGTATTGGCCGTACCGCACGCGCCGCCACAACAGGAACAGCCATTACCTTTGTGAACGACCGCGACCTGAAGCGTTTAAAAAGCATTGAACAGCTTATTGATAAACCCATCACTCAAAAAGAATTACCTGAGGTATTGAAAGGCATTGAAGCGCCGCCGAAAGAAGAGCGGTCACATGGCGGCCCTGCATCAGGCCAACGCCGCGATGGGCAACGCAACCCTAAACGCTTTGGCAAGAAAAAGCCACCACGCACGGCCTGATACTAAGATCGAGAAAATTTAATTGTTTGATATTCCTCCAATGCCTATCATGAACTTCCCCTGGGTTATGATATGTTTTTGTGCCGGAGCCCCAAATGTTGCCGAATAATATAAAACAGCATCGAAGGTGCCGGAATAATAGCCTCTTTTTTCGAGGCCCATATCTTCAATTATTTTTACATCGGTTACGTTAAGATTGGCGTTAGAGCCTGCAATAGAACAATTAACAGTAGCGCCGCCACAAGAAAGGTCTAATTTACCTGTTGCGCTGGAAAAAGCACCGGTTGCCGGTTTAAGTTTCCAGGATGCCCTTGAAAAAACCATAGACACATTTGATGGCGGCGAAGTTGTAAATGGTGGGGTGTATTTAGGGCCATCAAAATTGTAAGCGCCTGTTTGTTGCCCACACCCGGGTAGAGTGCCATACGGAGCAGAATGTACACCTGAATAAAAAAGCCATTTTGAAAGTGTTGAAGCCACATTGAACTTTTTCAACCCCCCATTATCATAATATTCAATATAGTATGAGTCTTTATTAGGGTCGTTGTAGGTATAATTAATATTTACTTTAACCGTATCGTTTTTAATAATGTTGGCACTAACTTCCCGGCTTGCGTTTGATGATGTTAAACCCTTAATAACGATACTGCCAACGGGTAATTTCAAACTCAGCGTATTTTTTGATTTATAGTAGATTTTGGCAGATGCATCAATAAACGATATTTTACCTGCTTCGGCATTGTTTATGGAAACGTTTACAGCATCGGCCACAGATGTGCCTTTTAGTGGGTCGGTGTAAATTGCGCTATTGGTATATATCACCACAAAGCCCGAATCTTTTTTAATAGTGTTGCTTGGCCCCGGTTTATTACCGGTATCACCACCAGCATTATTTTTTGTGCATGAAAATGTGCTTACAGCAGTTACCATGGCCAGCAAAAAATTAAAGGAAGTTATAGGTTTCATAAATAGGTATCTATAGCTATTAACTGTAAACAAAATTCTGCAAATGCTTGCCGGGAAGCTGTAGTTATAACACTTAATTTAATACCGTTAAAACACGGTAATAAAGCAACAGCTGTATTAATAAGTTGTATCTTAAATATGGCCGCCAATTAAACCTTGTAATATTTATCCGGTCTATTTGTTTTGTATAGTCAATGTGTTACATTTACACAAACCAATTAAAATAACCAGATAATGACATCAAGACGATCGTTCCTGAAAAGCAGTGCAATGCTATCGGCCGGCCTGTTAATGGCTCCTGAATTATTTGCAGCACATAAAAAAAGATATGTAGGCGTACAGCTTTATACCGTACGCGATGCTATGGCTAAAGACCCGGTTGCTACGCTGGCCAAAGTTGCCAAAGTAGGCTTTAACTCGGTTGAAGGCGCTACATATACCGGCACGCAAAAATTCTACGGAATGGCCCCTGCCGAATTTAAAAAGGTTTTAAGCGATAATGGCCTTATTATGCCAAGCGCCCACTTTATGCTGGGCGAAGGTATGCCTAATGCTAAAGGTACCATCACCAACGATTGGCAAAAAGCCGTTGATGACGCAGCCGAAGTTGGCCTTAAATACATGGTTTGCGCTTACTTGCTTGATAGCGAACGCGGAACGCTTGACCATTATAAAGAAACAGCCGATAAGCTGAATAAAGGTGGCGAAGTTGCCAAAAAAGCAGGCATCCAGCTTTGTTACCACAACCACGATTTTGAATTTGCATCGCAGGATGGTAAATACCCTTACGACGTATTGCTGAACAGCACCGACGCCGACCTGGTAAAAATGGAGATGGATATTTACTGGATGTATAAAGCCAAGCAAGACCCTATCGCGATGTTTAAAAAACACCCGGGCCGTTTCCCGCTATGGCACGTAAAGGATATGGATAACACCCCAAAACAAATGTTTACCGAAGTAGGTAGTGGCGTTATCCCGTTCAAAAAGATCTTTGCTCATGCAAAAGAATCGGGCCTTAAATACTTCTTTAACGAGCAGGATATTTGCCCCGGCGATCCGTTTGTGAGCATCACCAAAAGCTACAATTACATTAAAGCAAATAACTTACACGTGTAAAGTAGGAGAATCAAGACAATTAGAGTCAAGAAATAAGAAAGCCCGGTTGCGTTGAGCAATCGGGCTTTCTTATTTTAATTCCCCGGGCCATCCTCCCCGCGCTACCTTCCCTCGCGCGTCATTGCGAGCGTAGCGTGGCAATCTTCGATAGAAGAGTCGGCAACATGCATGTCGAAGATTGCCACGTCGCTCTCGCTCCTCGCAATGACGGGGTGGAAATACAAGGCGCTTTTACACCACCTTTATCCCATACTTGGTTAATAGCCCCTCCAGCCCAGTCATGGCAAAAACCGCTTTTTTTAGCGTGTTCAGTTCAGGGTCGAGGATGTAGTTATAGGCGGTTGTGAAATTTACTGATGTAAGATCGGTGCGGTTAAATACGGTTTCCAGCAGGTCGCATTCATCAAAAACCGAACCGGTTAAATTGGTTTGGGTAAAGCTCACCTCTTTAAGGGATGATCTTTTGAACCTGGTTTTCACCATTTTTTTCCCGGCGAAGGATGCATAATCCAGGATACAGCCATCAAAGCCCACACCAAATAAAAAATCTTCGCATTTGCTGAAGTTAACGGCCAAAAGTTTGCAGCCTTTAAATACCACATCATTTAAGGTGGATGCTTCCAGGTTTAACATAGATAGGTTACATTCCTCAAAGGTGCAATCCAGAAACTTGTTGCGTGTAAAGGTGCTGTTGCTAAAATCGCAGTTGCGGAAGGTGCAGCTTTGAAACTCTATGTGGCGGGTAATGCCACCGGTACTTACTAATTTATCGAAGGTTTTATCGTCGTAGGTGTGCTGGTCAAACATGCTGGTAAAGTTAAGAATTTGAAATCCCAGAGGGGTTAATGGTCGGTAGAAAATAATTGAAATGAATTACACGCAAAAATAATTGTCTATCATTTCTACCGATCTGTAGCACCTACGGCGCTGTTTGCGGCCGGGCACCTGCATTACAGGATGTGTCATTCTGAGCTTGTTGAAGAATTAACCACTTGCATAGTTTGGTAATGGCTAGACGGATGACCATGACATGTGAGTTGATTATAAATGATTACAAAACCTCATTCACTCGTTCCATTACATCCCCAATCAACGCTGCCGATTTAATAATGCGCTCGTGCCCGGCGCCGCTATAGTTTTTTGTTTTGATGGATGGGTGCGCTTTCAGAAACGCCTGTAAATAAACATCGGGCAGCATCATGTCCTGGTCATCATAAGCCAGCCAATGGTTAAGCGTATCATCAAAAGTATAAAGCTTTTGCATAGCATATTCAGATGGATAGATGCCGTAGCGGGATTTGAAATCGTCGAGAAAAGCTTGCTGAGCGCTGGTAGGCACACCAACAGCCGTCATGCTTCTTATAAAGTTCTCCTGCAATAAAATAAACGGCGCAATGCTAACCAGCAACTTGGGGGTAATATGAAGCGCTGTTAATGCCGAAACATTGGCCATGGTGCCAAATGAGTGTCCTATAGCAATATCCGGCTCGCCTGTGGCGGCAATAACCGCTTTAACTGCATTGGCAAAAAGCAGGAGGTTTGACAGGTCTCCATCCGAGCTGCCATTAGCAGGTGCATCAAAAGCAACAACCTGCAGATCGGGGTTTTCCCTGAGTGCGTTGATCAGCCCGTCAAAATCTGCCGCTTTCGAGCCCCAGCCATGGCTAAGTAAAACTTTATGTTTGCCATGGCCCCATTTAAAGCCATGTATGTTGAGTTGCTGATGGGTGAAATAAGGATCGTTCACAGTTACTGTAAACTTTTCGGCCTCATTAAAAAGTTGCTCCTGGTGCAGGCGCAGCGGCATTTTTGGCGGATAACAGATGAGCTGCCAAAGCATGCTGTTTAGCTCATCGGGCTTGTTTTCGGTGATCAGGGTTTTAACCTGTTCTATAATTTGCTTTAGTTTTTTCATGGGTCGATAACCAAAGCTATCAATTATTTTAGAGCGTGTAGTGTTAATTATATATGTTTACATTAAATCAAAAAACATCCATTTGTCGTATATGAAGCATGTACCAAAAACAAAAAGCATGATAGTACTGATACTGCTCGGTGTGCTGCTGCTTGCTTCGTTACTTACTGTATTTAAAGCGCCAACCTATCATTTGTGGCTGTTGGCTATAGCGGTATGCGAGTTTCCGCTGCTATTTATTGGCATAACGGGGGTATTGCTTATCGCGGTTATATGGGTAGAAAAATACCAATTAACGTCGGCAATTGTAGGGGTAATGGCCTTACTGCTGTTTGCATCGCCCATTATCAGGGCATATATAGTTGCATCAAATGTAAAGCAGGAATTTGTTACCGCTTTTGGGCAGGGCAGCACTATTATAAACGGGGATAATAACCAGCTTCCCTTTAGCTTTTTAAGGCTGTTCAAAACCTCTGGTGTAAAACAAACGGATTATAAAACGCTGATCTATAGCGATAACGGCGAGCAAACACTTGATTTTTACCCGTCGCATATTGCAGGTAAAAAGCCCTGCGTTATTGTAGTACATGGCGGCTCCTGGAGCAGTGGCGACAGCAAACAACTGCCAGAACTAAACAGCTACCTGGCCGGCGAGGGTTATAACGTTGCATCAATAAATTATCACCTTGCGCCAAAATACCAGTCGCCGGTGGCGGTAAATGATGTTGATGCCGTTTTTACTTACCTGTGCAAAAATGCAGAAAAACTACACATCGATACCGCCAATTTTGTGCTTTTAGGACGCTCTGCAGGGGCACAAATTGCCCTTTTATCGGCCTATAACCGCCCTCAGAAAGGCTTAAAAGGCATTGTGGATTTTTACGGGCCAGCCGATATGGTTTGGGGGTATTCCAAACCCGCAAGCAAACTGGTGATGGACTCGCGCGCCGTGATGGAGCACTATCTGGGAGGTACCTACAAAGCCGTGCCCGATAAATATTTTGCCAGCTCGCCCATCGAATTTGTCAATAGGCAGACCGTACCTACGCTTATCATCCATGGGGATAATGATGTGCTGGTATCGCCCATCCACAGCCAAAAGCTGGATCAAAAATTAAAGGAGAACGGCATCCAACATTTTTACCTTAACCTGCCCTGGGCAACCCACGGTTTTGATTATAATATAAACGGACCGGGCGGGCAGTTATCAACCTACGTGGTAGAGCGCTTTATCAATACGGTTTGCAGGTAAATTATAACCCCGAGTAATAATCATAGCCTTTTTCGGCCCAGTAATCGGGCGGGCGCCGGTTGCTGAAAGCCATGCTCCCAATGCACTTCAGGTTTTTGATACCATATTTTACCGGGATAATGAGGCGCAGCGGCTCACCGTGTTTGGGAATCAGGGGCTTGTCATTCATTTCGTAAGCCAGCAGGGTTTGCGGGTGCATGGCGCTGGGCATATCCAGGCCAACGTAATACTTTTTATCGGGGGTAACCAGGCCTACGTAATCCAGTTTGGTTTGGTCGTCCAGTTTAAAATGGTGTATAAAATCACTAAACCGTACACCACCCCAATGCGAGATCTGATCCCAGCCTTCCACGCATTTAAAGTCATAAATAATTTCGGTTTTGGGTAGGGCTTTAAGTTCATCTAAAGTGATGTTCATTACCTCGCCCGATTGCTTCGTTACCTGTAACCGCCAATTCTCAATATCGGGCTGGTTTTGCAACCCTATATCGCTGTTATAGCGTACCACTTTGGCTGCCCGTTCTTTTGGGTAGGTTTTAACAAGATTGTTATTGCTGAAAAAATTGCGGAAGAAAAGCTCGGTTTTGTTAAGCGCCCTGCGTAATGGGGCTTTGGCGCCGGCCGTAACCGAACGCATTTCTTTAGGCGAATTTTTAAGCCAGCTCCAGCCGCCGTAGGCCGCGCCGGAGAGTACCGCAAATGTACCGAACGAGATAAATGTGCGCCGGTTTATCTTTTGCTCAATGGTAAGCGGTTTCTTAACCTTTTTAAGCTTGGGGTTATTTTTCATCGGCAGCGGGTTTAATAACAGGTTTGGGTTTATCATTCACCACTTCGAAGCCCGTAATAACCGATTGAAAATTGCGCCACCCGGCCAATACCACTTGCACTACGTGGATGATAAAGAAAAGCACATAACCGATGGTGAGCACAAAGTGTTCTATCCGCGCTACATGGTAGCCGCCACATAGCCAGGCAAGCGTATTAAACTGCACAGGTTTGTAAATAGCCAGCCCGGTTATAAGCGAACCAAAACCCATAATAATGATTGCCGTATAAGCAATGCGCTGCGCGGCATTATATTTATTTTGAGGCGGCGCCATTTTGCGGATGTGCAGATCATGCAGCAGCACCTGCCAGGCTTCTTTAAAAGAGTTTCGTTTGGGCACCAGTTCCCGCCACTCGCCCGAGAAAAGGGTGTACAGGATGTAAACTACACCATTGATGGTAAAAAACCACATAAACAAAAAGTGGAACGCCATACCCTCTGCCAGCCGGCCGGGGATGTTAAAGGCATCATTAAACCACTTTGGAAAGAACCTAAAAAACGTATGCCCGAACAGGGCGAATGTATAGGTATCGTTAGCCCAGTAAATAAGCATCCCGCTCCATATCATAATGGTGAGTATAGGGAAGTTTACCCAATGGCACCATCGCATTGCTAAGGAATGTTTTTCTTTAATGGTTTTCATTTACATTAATTACTTGCAGTAACATTTGCCGGGAATGCTGCACGGGTAGCGCCGGTAATTTGGCCTGTTGTATTATTTTGTAAAAAGGCGATCAGTTCAAACCCCGCTGTTGTAAAGGTATCCGGTAATTTAACAGCGGTTTCGCCCTGTTTATTTTTACCTAACGGGATACCTTTTAGGTCGGTTACAATCTGGATGTGTGATAGGGTGCGGCCACCGTTTTCACCGCTTTTAACATGGCTCACTGCATTTTTTTGAACCAACGCCAATTGCAGGGTTGTGTTATCCGTATAGCCTGTAGCATTATAGTTTAGCGTTGCACTGTGCCCGTTAACAGCCACGTTGCTTAATGTTACCCGGGCCTTTGCTTCGTTTTTTAATTCCGCATTTATAGTATTATGCAATGAGCCCTGCGCCGAACCCACAAATTCGGTTTTACCATTAACAATGGCTTGCGGGGTATATACGCCGCTTAATTTTAACCATTTCGAATAGGTGCTTTGCCTTTGGCTATACTCGGCTTTGCTGAATACATCTTTCCAACCTAAACGGTTCCAGTAATCTACATGGTAAGCTAAAATATAAACCGGTTTCCCGGCAGTTTCTTTTTGTACGCTGGCAATAAGTTCGTCGGCAGGCGGGCAGCTGGAGCAACCTTCGGAGGTAAATAACTCGATAACCGCAAAGCCATCTCCGTTAGTGCTAATTGCCGGTTTAACCCGGGGAGTATTTATAAATGCTGCCGATGCCAATGCTATGATGGCAAGGCATATAATAACCGCATGTACTTTTATATTTTTCATGTTGGTAGTTTCTTTGGGGGTTAGTCGGCTGCTGCCTGAAATCCTTACAAGAAATAGTTACATTTAAAAAAACGGAGGATAATTAAATATACGTAAATGTTGTAGTATGGGATGATGCTTTTAAAAAGGTGCCAATAAAAAATAAAAAACCTTGTAAGGATTTTAATACCAGAACGACCAACACGCGTTTACTATGGATAATAAAGAAATAATTGCCGAACCAACGCCGCTTAAACCACATGAGTGGGTTAACACCCATGCCGATTATTTATACGCCTACACCATTACGCGGGTAAATAACGAAGAACAGGCCCGCGACCTGGTGCAGGAAACCTTTTTAGCAGCCCTTGAAGGGATGCACAAGTTTGAGGGGAAGAGCTCGGAGCGCACCTGGCTTACGGCGATACTCCGGAACAAGATCATCGATACCTATCGTAAAAAAACAAAGGGACTTAAAACCCTGAGCATAAATGATACAGAAGCCGGTGAAACAGAGTTTTTTTGGAACGAAGAGGGGCACTGGCACCAGGAACACTGGCCGGCTCATTTTGGTATTGATAACATCGACCCATTGGTGAATAAGGAATTTAACCACATCCTGCAAAGGTGCATGCAAAAACTGCCTGCGCTTTGGTTGTCGGTATTTACCATGAAACATATGGATGATGAAACAACCGATGTGGTTTGTGCAGAATTGAAAATAAGTGCGTCGAATTTTTGGGTGATCATCCATCGTGCTAAGTTAAACCTGAGGGCTTGTCTTCAAAAAAACTGGATGTAATATGAATAAGCTTTTAAAAATACTTTACAACTGCCGTAAGGCCACCTTCATGATCGAGAAGCGGATGGTAAAACCCCTTACCCTTCAGGAGAATATTGAACTGCGCCTGCACCTTGTTACCTGCGGTGTGTGCCGGCTATATATTAAACAAAGCCATAAAATTGATTTGATGGTAAAACAAATATTAAAAAATACGCCGCCCGCAAACATCCGCTTGGATGACGATTTTAAAGAAGAATTAAAAGTGCGGATAGATAACGAATTGAATAAAAGTTAACCCCGTTTGTAAGGTTTATTAATTAGCGGCGACGAAGCAGGCAAATTAATAAACGTAACAAAATGAAAACGTACAACAGATCAGTTTTAAAAGGTACCCTATTAGCAGGTGCTATCGCATTGTGTTTTAGTCTTAACCTGAGCGCGGGCACTATCAATCATTCTTCACCATCACTTACCGCCGTTAGCGATACCGGTAAAATGCAAAAGA
>Ga0247741_1000140_pt1 | contig 48884 bp, 26 predicted proteins | sample UWRJL213509R2_FD_180945 | JGI IMG/M metagenome (GOLD analysis project Ga0247741, IMG submission 180945) | Plant litter microbial communities from Arlington Agricultural Research Station in Wisconsin, United States - UWRJ-L213-509R-2 | ecosystem: Environmental > Terrestrial > Plant litter >... | reverse complement strand
ATTATAGCCTATATACTAGTAATACTTATAAATTATTATTTTTATTTTTTAAAAGTATGTATTGTTTAATAAGTAAACCTGTCTTTACTTATACTCCAGAAAAAATAACTATAGAATTATTTTATTATTTAACAATTCCTAAAAAAAAAGTATTTAAATACTTTTCAATAAATAATTATTCTAATTTTAAAAAAAAATGGTTAGATAAAAAAAACAATTCCCAACAAAATACTTTTAGAAGTAATAATTATAATACTTTAAATATTAATCGAATAAATAATATTAATAATAGATTAGGGCACAAAAGTCATATTTTTATCCGTTGGAAATTAAAAAAATCTATTTCTAGACTACAAAGTAAAACTAATAGCATTAGAAATTTATTATTTAATTTAAGAAAATTTCAAATAGTTAAAGTTTTTAATTTAAAATTTAAATTATTACTTAATATTATTAGTAAGTTTTCTAATAAACCTATTGAATTACAACTTATTAGATTACATGATCCTAAATATGATAGTAATATTTTATTAAATTTACTTTCTTTAAATATTAAAAATAAAAGAAAAAAATCTAGAGTTGCTATTCAAAATATTTATAATAAAAATAAAGTTAGAAAAATAAAAGATCTAACTTTAATTAATAATTTCAATATTCCTGCTTTTCTTTCTGGTATTTTTATTAATATTAATGGTAGATTAATGAGAGAACCTATGATTCCTAGATTAACTACTAAAGAATATCAAAAAGGAGCTAATTCTCCCGGTAAAGTTAACTATTTAGATGTAGCAACTATTACTAAAAAAAATAGAAAAGGAGCTTTTACTATTAAAGTATCATCTGCTCAAAATTTTTATTAAATTAAGGATTCAATAAATATTTATATTTTAATTAAATTAAAAAATATCAGTAATAAATAAATATTTATTTATTATAATATTTATTATTATTAATAAATATTATTAATTCTTTGCAAGTAAATTTTAATTACTAAATATTTATTACCCTCCTTTTTTAAATATTATTGCAATTCCTTTTCCTTTCCCTTTAATTATTAATAATTAAATATTAAATATTAAGGTAAAAAAGGAGTCTTTGCTTAGCTAGAGGTTTAAAAAAGGAGAATTATTATTATTATTACAACTTATTAATTTTTATTATTAAGTAATAGGTCTTATGGCTGAGTGGTTTAAGCGAGGTACTGTTAATACCTTTTACAGAGGTTCGAACCCTCTTAAGGCCTAACTATTATTATATTTAAGGAATTATATTTATTATATTACTTTAATTATTAGTTTTTATTTTTATTATAAGAATATTATATCTGCATAATAAATATAATATATTAATAATACGAACATGTTGAAATTGGTAAACAATCTTCTCTTAAGAAGAAGTGGGTGTAAACCCTTAAGAGTTCAAGTCTCTTTGTTCGTAATGGCTCCAAATTTAGTGTAATATTTAATAAAAGGTAGTTTGTGAAAATAGCAAATTACCCTTTATTTAATTATTTATATTTAATGTAATATTAATATTAATATTTATTAGTATTAATTAATAATTGAAGAGTGTAGTATTAATTGGCTAATATGTTGATCTCCAAAATCGAGGATAGGTGTTCGAATCACCTCACTCTTGTAATAAAACGTATAATTACAATATTATAATAATTAATAATACTTGCATTATTATAATAATAAGATTGGATTAATTATTTCAATTAATAATACTAGTACAATAAAAAAGTAAATATTAAATTAATATCAAATGAAAAAATCAATTATTAATTATTATAATATTATCCCCTTAATTATTACTTAATATTATTTAAATTAGTATTTATTTTTTGTTTAAATACCTGTATTTGTGTTATGAAAGCACTTGGAGTTGAACCAAAACTTTCCCCTTAAAAGGGGGACACTCCACCACTCGAGTTCTGCTTCCTTATAATCATTATATTTATAAATTTTATTATTATTATTATTATTATTATTAAATACTAATTTATTTAATTTAAAGATATTAATAGTAATTATTACTAATAATAGCAAGGTAGCCCTACATTTATTGTTCTATTATTAGTGGACACTCTTTTGCGATTCTATTTCTATTAAAGAAACAAAAAAATTAGTAAATATTTAATGTACCAATTACAATAAATTAGTAAATGTAGACAATCTTTTGGGCCGCAAGACAAAAAAAGATTTGTATTGTAATTATAATTTTAGAGTAATCGCAATGCGACTACTAATATTTTAATTATTAAATTTGCCTCGGGAGAGAATTGAACTCCCATATCTATATCTTCAGAATAGCGCTTTGACCACTAAGCAACCGAGGCTTAATAACTAATAAATAACTATTTAGTTATTAGTTATGAATAGGACTAGGACTAATAATAAATAAATAAATATTTATTACATAAAGGGTATTTATTTTATACCTCTTATGCTTATACAATTATTAAATAACTATATTAATTATTAGAATTAATCTTAATAATTAGAATAATTAATAATCGCATTATAACTAACTATATTAGTAATGTTAATATAATTACAATAAATAATTATATTATATTATTATAATTTTAATTTATATTATATTAATATTTATTTATTTATTATTTATTAATGTAATTCTATAGCATCTCTTAAATAAGAGCAAGTTAATAATGTGAATACAAAAGCTTGTATTAAAGAAACTGCTAATTCTAATCCAATTAAAGCTAAGAAAATAGCAAAAGGGATTAAAGTAATAATAGCTACTATTACATTACTTGTAAATAATTTAAATAAATAAGTAGATAATATTTTTAATAAAGTATGACCAGCTACAATATTAGCAAAAAGTCTAACCCCTAAAGAAACTGCTCTAGCTAAATAAGAAACTAATTCAATAAGTACTAATAAAGGAACTAAGATTAAAGGTGTCCCTGCAGGTATAAAGAAAGAAAAGAATTTAATACCGTGAATAGATAAAGCTAAAATTGTTACACCAATAAAAATAGTGAAACTTAAACCTAAAGAAACTACTCCACTAGCAGTAACTGCAAATGAATAAGGAACATTAGAAATTAAATTACCTATTAAAATATAAGAAAATAAAGAATATATAAATGGAAAATATTGTTCGCTTTTCTCACCTATTTGTTCTCTAACCATAGTGTTTAAACTAGCTTTACTTGCTTCTAAAGAAATAGACCATTTATTGGGTATTAATTTAGAATCGTTATTACCATAAATATGTAATCCTGTTATTATTATAACTATAAAAATAGAATATAGTGTTAAATTTGTAAAATTAATATGTAAATTACCTAAAATAGGTGCACTAATTCCTATTAAATTAGTAACTTCAAATTGACTTAAAGGCGATAAAATGAATAAATTTGTCATTGTTTTAAAAATGAAAATTGAATTAAGTTTGAATTCATATTTTTTTAATTGGTTCTTTGATATTATTAATACGAGCGTGCTTAGATTCGAACTAAGAAATTTTTAATTGACAATTAAACCCTATACCAATTTAGATACACACCCTTTTTATATTTAATATTTATTATTTACTGTTCCTAATTAATTATTATTTACAATCGCAATGCGACTAAATAAAAAATAGAAAAAGCCAAAGTTTGAATAAATAATTTTATTCTAATTAGTAGCTTCATTAATAATTAGTAGCAATAATGGAGGAGCGAATATTACTAAATAATTAAATATTTAATAATTAATTAATAATTTAAAATTTATGTTGCTTTTTCTATTTTTTATTTTTAGTCTAGATAACACTCTTAATGATTAAATACTAATGTTTAATATTTCTAAAAAAAGTTATTACTTTTTAATTTTATTTAAGATGCAGCCAAATATTTATTTTTAAGCTAATATTAATTACTCTTTTATTTATTCGCTTTTTCTTAATCTTAAGATTAATCTTAAAATAATTACTAATTAATATTAGTCTTTATTCATATTTATATTTATTAATAATAATACAATTGAAGAGATTGAAAAAAAAATATATTTCTAGACCTTTTATATTAATAATTAATTAAATCGTTAACCTTATTAATCGTGATTTAATATTTAATTAATTAATTATTAATTAATAATATAACCCTCCAATATTTGGTCCTTTTGTAATTAGGTTTGTAATTATTTATTCTTATTAACAAGGAGGGTTACAATATTTAATAACCTTAACAATTTGGAGGGTTACAATATTTAATAACCTTATAAATAAGAATAAATAATTACTCTAATATTGATTAAGAAAATGTAATAGGATGAGTAGCTATAAAATGAATACCATAAGATAAATTACACATAAAATATAAAATACTACTTCCTAAAACTAGTACTTCTAGAGACATTAGTTTTTTATTTAAACTAATATACAACCTTATATACTTATTATTAAAATAATTATATATTCTATCGGTATTAATTAATATTACTATGTTTAGTAGTAAAACAAAAACCATAAAAATAATTAATAAAGATAATATAAATAATAAAATAGAGATATCATTAATCTGATTTGCTAAGATCTCATTAGAATAATTAACAGTAGTTGGTTGTAAAATATTTTGTAAATAATTAATAATAAATTGAATCAATTTTTTTATATATTGTTCAAATCCAACAAAAATATTTGTTGAGTCCCCCATAAATTTATTATTAATAACATCTGATAGAGCTTTTATCGTGTCGCTATCTTTGCTAATGTCTATTTCTAATTCTTTTTTCTCATTAGCATCTTTCCATATAGTAGTCCAATTGGCTATATGCGATTTAACGTATGTAGGGTCATTAATAGTATTGTTGATTATTTTACTAATACTATCAGCTGCCATTGTACTAACTATTACAGCAAATTTTGATGTTGGAGTTCCATGTCTAACCAATTGAAATCTTAAAACTCCAGTACCATAAATAAAAAGGCTTCTAATTCCATTAGCCCAACCACCGTCATCATGAATTATAGTAGTTGTGATATTATTATTAGTATTTGTGGTTATAGTATTAGTAGTTTTGTCAGCCATATGTAAAATTACATCTTTAATATTTAAGCTATCTGGTAATAAGTAAGAGATAAAATAGAAAAAATCGTTGATAAAATAAGATATTACTAAAAATAATAATAATATGTCTAAACTTTTAATAAAATTATTAAATAATTTACTTAATTGCTTTTTTGATATATAATATTTATTATTATTTTTATATATAATCTTAAGGGATTGAGAAGAGAAATATGTATTTAAAAAAGGAGTAACCTTAGCTACCATTAAGTTATAAATTAAAATATACATCACATTTTTATAATTAAACAAATATTTGTCTTTAATTATTTTAATAGGTCTAACGATAATAATTATTCTTTAATTTAATAACTATATTAAATAATTGGAGATAATTTTATTAGTAATTAACTCTTGTCTATACGAAAATAAGAGCAAAGGTACTAGTCTTGCTAATATTTGTTTATAATATTTATTATAATATAATAAAAGCAGCTGCGAAGCAATTGACACTAAATTTGGAACCATTATTATTTCAACCAGAGAAATATGTATTTAATAAGCACATTTTAATAATAATAATTTCATGCTATTTTACTTTAATAGTTGGATAATTGCAAAGGTTATTTCACTCTTGCCTATGCGAAAATAAGAGCAAGGTAATTACAATTTAGTAAATAGAAATTAAGGAATATTTAATTTAATATCATGATTAAATATTTGAAATATTATTATTTTACAATTAAATGTGGATCGGAAAAATATATAATTATTAATTTACAATTTTTCCTATACTTATATGAACTTTTGCCAGTTGCAATTAGCAAAGGATAAATAAAATTAGATAATAATTCAAATAATTAAGGAATTAGTTGAAATAATTTAATATAGGTGGAGTCTACAAAAAAATATTATAAAAATGTTAAAAAAATCAATAATGTGCAAAATTAAAAATGAAAATGAATTAATTCAGTTGATGAACGAATTTAGGCTCTTATTCTTACTACTATATAAATTTAACAAGGAGGGTTCATTGTTACAAAATTTAAAAATGAGGATACATTTATACTTTAAATAATAGAAGAAAAAAAAATAATAAATATAATAATTACAAAATAAAGAATATTATGTTTTATTAAATAATTAGTAGTAGGAACTATTAGATGTTTACCGTTTAACTTAATGGAAATTACACTTTTAAATAACTTTCTAAACAATATATTATTATTAATAAATTTTACTATTTTACTATTCTCTGTTATATCTAGTGATAATAAAAAAATAGAAAAACTAGTAATTAATATACCAATAATACCTATAATTATAGAAAATATTACTAAATAATAATTATAATAAATATTATCAGGAAATAAAAAGATAATAATAATTATTAAAGTTGGAGTGATGTATGCTTTAATAGACTTACCGATAGTATTTATTAAAGATTTATTACTTTTTAACATAATGCAATAATGCAGTTTTTGCAAGTTTGAAGTTAATATTTTGGTAACCCAGAATCGAACTGGGAACACAACATTGGCTAATTAGGAATACTAATATAGAAATGCAATGAAAATCAAATATCAGCCTATATTTCTGTTTTTAAATATTGTCTTTATAATTTATTGTTTTATTAAACAACATTAAGTATCCAAAGCTTGAAAAGAAAAGAAGAAAAAGGAGGGTAATAATTACTCTTAAAGCGATTACCTTCAGGATTATAATTAGGATTAGGATGTTTGTATTCTATACCTACAAATTTATTCATTTCATCAACTTTTGCCAGTTGCAATTAGCAAAGGTAGTAGGATTTAAACAAGAAATATCTAATTTTACATTTAGTAAACCTTTATAAATGAAATAACCATCAAAACTTCCTAAATTGTGAACAAATATTGTTCTACTATAATTAGAATTTATTATGTAATTAAATACATCGCTTCATAATTCGTTAATAAATTTGTTAATATCTTCTATTTTACAATCTATTTTATCAATTGATGTTTTTAATAAATTATGATTTATTTGGAATAATTTGAAATTGTTATTAGAGGTTGCAATAGTAATAATTACTGGAATTTGAATATTATTAAACTTAACAATTTCAATAGTTTCTATATCTAAGGTATAAAAAGGTTTAGGGTTTATTTGTTGCCTTTTAATGATATTTACCTTACTGATTGGAGTAATGTAGTTTTTATATTTTCTATTTTGAATAAATTTATCATTGGGAAGTAATACTACATTACTACTATACATTCTATAAATATTCAAACCTATGGAATTATTACTCATGTTAAAGATATAATTTGATTGTAATTTTAAATAATTATAATTATTCGCAATGCGACTATTTAGAAAGCCATTAAATTTTTCTTTGTAATGGTAGCCATTTTTTTGATTATATTTCTTTTGAAAGCCGATTTGTCTCTTAAAAATACCATTCTGTTTTTGTGGAAAGCCATTTTTATTAATTATTGTATTATTTCTATTAAAATTAGGAAAAACAATTTTACTTGAATTGTGAATTTTAATATTTTGATTTTTTAAATGGTCAACATTCCAAACTAATAATTCAAAACGCTTGAATATTGTTCCACCATAAGGTTCTGGATGGGTCATAGGATTTGTTAAATTATCTTTAATCTGATTCCAATAATCATTAAAAGTGCTATTGTTTTTTATTAATACATTAATATGAAATGAGTGAACCATTTGATTAACTATTCCTTCACTATTATTTGTATTACTGATAACAAATTGCATAATTATTTTATATTCTCCAAAATTAAGGAAATCGTTATATTTCTTAATTGTTGCATGCATTTTTTCTAAGAATTCTTTAGGTGGTAGTAATTTCTTATTAATAACTGAAAAGATTAGTTTTCTTTCATTTGAATCTCTTAATTGCATTGCAATAAGTGTAACTCTATGAAATCTTTATTTAATTTATTTAGTAATTTATTAATATATTTATTAATAATTATTAAATAAATCTTAATTATAATAACCCCAAACTATTTTTAAACATATAGAAATTATTATTATATTTATAAAAATAAATGTAACAACTTCAATATTTATAAAAAAATAACTAGTTTTTATATAAATATTTACCATTCTATCTAATAACCAATGTATATTTCTTAATTTTGTAATATATTCATTGTCCCTATTAATCAATATACTAAAATATATTAATAAATTAAAAAAACAAATAATAGAAAAAACACACAATATTAAAAAACACAAACATAATAAAACAACCGGAGTTGCAATGCAATATTAGGATCATAAAGATCTATACCAATTTTTTTAATTAATTCTAAAATAAACATAATGCAGTTTTTGCAAGTTTGTCAAGTTTGAAGTTAATATAAAACAATTAATAGAACTTAAGAACTGAAGAACTGAAGAACTGAAGAACTGAAGAATATTAATATTCTTAAATAATTCTAGTATTCTTAAAGGGTATAAAATTATAAATATAGTAATATTATAAGTTTTATAATTACAAATTATTACCCAAAATAATTAAATCTAAAAAGACAATATTACTATTTATTGTCTCTAACTAAATATTTAATTTAATAATTAAATATTTAATTATTTTAGTCTTTAAATTTAAAGGTGTGGATATAAAATATTCTAAATTAGAATTTACAACATTTCCTATGCTTTTAAAGATTTCATTATTCTTTAGCGATTAAATAATTCTATAATTATATAAGTAGAGGTAAATAATAATGAAATCTTATATAATTATTAATTTAATAATTTGAATAATTTGAATATTTTAATTAATTAAATCGCAACTATTATTGGGCCGCAAGGGTAAATTTTTTGGTGTAATTTTAGAGTAAATAAAAATTTACCGTATAAAACAATAAATAATAAAATACATCCTAATACAAGAAAATAGAAACAAGAAAAAACAACAAAACAAACAAAAAAGGGGGAGATAAATAAAAATAAATATTATGGAGTGTAATATTTATTTTTATTTGGCTTAAATTCGCCTTAATAAATATATTCGAGGAAGAAACTCGTTAAAAAAAAATGCAATTATTAAATGAAACAACAATGAAAAAATAAAACAATAAATCTTTAATCCAATAAATACCTTAATTATAATAATTAAAAATAATAAAAATAAAATTTTAATAATAATTAGTTTATCTTTACCTATAATTCTGTATCTATTTAATATTAGTATTACTAATATTTTTTTAACGAAAAATTTTATTTATATAATTTATATTTTTATTATTTTTGGTATTTATTTTATATTGGAACTTATAATACTTATTTACTTTATTAATATTAAGGAGAATAAATTAAATAATAATAAGGTATATATTTTATTGCCTAAATATTATATATTTAAAGTAAACACCTTTAGAAATAGTAATTTAATAAATAAAGAATTATTTACCTCTCATTTTTTTAGACTAATAGTATACTATTTAATAATGATAGTTGTGTTATTAGGTCTAGCTACGATTTTAAATTATTTTATATTGTAATCGCAAAAGACTATTAATAATTTAATTATTAATTAATAAGTTCTACTTTTTAATATTTACTTTCCTAGCAAAAATTAAGCAAGTATCGCATTATCATTAATAATATTTACTAATTCTATTAATAATAATTATAATGTTAAAGGTTAAAAATTATTTTAACAATTAGTTTTTAAACCTATATTAATAAATAGAACAAATACTAATATTTGTTAGTATTTAGTAACCCTCTAAGGAATCTAGAAGCTAGTAACATCTAAAGTTATATTTATTATATTTATTATTATTATTATTATTATTATTATTATTATTATTATTATTATTATTATTATTATTATTATTATTATTATTATAGTAAGATATCAGGTCAAATATAAGAATATTAAATAAGTATAAGTAATTATTATATTTAGAAAGGTCTCCAAATATTATTATTAATAATCGCATATTAATTATTAAGTTTTTATTAATATTTTTAACTAGTAAAGTTCTCTTAATTCAATGGTTAGAATAGCATTCTTCTAAAGTGTTTATTCTGGTTCGAGTCCGGAAGAGAACAATTAATTAAAAATTAATAATAATCATTAATAATAATAATAATAATTGATATAGTAATATTATTAATGATTATTATTATTATTATTATTATTAATTACCGAAGGAAGGAAGGAAACAATTCCTAATTAAATTAGGAAGAAAGGCAATTATTATTAATATATTAATGATTATTATATTTAATAATTGATGTTATTTTACTAAAAGAAGCAAGTATTAAAATTTTAGTCAATTTAACTATTAAAATTATCTTTTTCCAAAGAATGCAATTAAATAGGTATTATTTATTATTAGCAATTATTAAATGTAACAAAAATGACAAATTAAAAACAAAAATAATGAATATCTCTATAATTTTATTTATAATAGGAATATTAGGATTTGTATTAAATAGAAAAAATATTATATTAATGATAATAGCTATAGAAATTATGTTATTAGCAGTAACTTTATTAGTATTAATAATGTCTTATAGTTTTGATGATAATATAGGACAAATATTTAGTTTATATATACTATCCATAGCTGGTGCTGAATCAGTAATAGGTTTAAGTATTTTAGTCGCATATTATAGATTAAGAGGGACAATTTCATTAATTAATTAATGTATTTATCAATAATTATATTACCTTTATTAGGATCATTAGCTTCTGGATTATTAGGTAGAAAAGTGGGAATTACAGGTTCTCAAATAATAACTAATTCTTGTTTAATATTATCCTCTATATTAATAACAATAGCTTTTTATGAAGTAGGAATATGTGGATCTCCGGTAATTATAGACTTAATAAGTTGGTTAGATATAGAACTATTAAATATAAGTTGGACATTTTATTTTGATCAGTTAACTGTTTCTTTAGGATTAGCTGTAATATATTGTTCAACTTTAATACATATTTATAGTGTAGATTATTTATCTACAGATCCGCACAATCAAAGATTTTTTGCTTATCTTTCTGCTTTTACAGCTGGAATGTTAGTTTTAATTTGTGGAGGGAATTTTTTAGTAATGTTTGTAGGTTGGGAATCAATAGGAGTAGTTTCTTATTTATTAATCAATTTTTATTTTACTAGAATACAATCAAATAAAGCAGCAATATTAGCATTTACAATGAATAGAGGAGGGGATATGTTAATGAGTATAGGATTTTTTGCTATATTCTCTATTTTCGGATCATTAAATTATTCTGAAGTATTTAGTTTAACCCCTTATATAAATGAAAGCTCTATTACTCTAATTGCTTTATTATTATTAGGAGGTGCTCTAGCTAAAAGTGCTAATATTCCTTTACATTCTTGGTTACCAGGTAGTATGGAAGCTCCAACTCCAGTTAGTGCACTTTTACATGCTGCGACTTTAGTAACTGCAGGAATTTATTTATTAATAAGAACTTCTCCTATCTTAGAATATAGTAGTACAGCTTTATTAATAATTACAATAATAGGATCAACAACAGCCTTTTTTGCAGCCACTAGTGGTTTATTAGCAAATGATTTAAAAAGAATAATTGCTTTTAGTACTATTTCCCAATTAGGATATATGATGATGGCTATTGGACTAAGTCAATACAATGTAGCTTTAATGCATACTGTAAATCATGCTTTTTTCAAGGCTTTATTATTTTTAGGAGCTGGTGCAGTAATACATTCATTCCATGATCAACAAGATGTTAGAAAAATGGGTGGTTTAATTAAATTTTTACCTTTTACTTACTCAGTAATGTTAACTGGTTCTTTAAGTTTATTAGCTACACCTTTTTTAACAGGATTCTATAGTAAAGATTTAATTTTAGAATTAGCATTTGGACATTATAGTTTTAGTGGTATGTATGCTTATATTTTAGGATCTATAACTGCAGGAATTACTGCATTTTATAGTTTTAGACTTATTAGTTTAGTATTCTTAACAAACCCTAATGGTAATAAACAATCTTATTTAAATTCTCATGAATCTACATTATTAACTATTATACCATTATTTATTTTAGCTTTATTTAGTATTTTCTTTGGTTATATTTTCTCAGACTTATTCATTGGTATAGGTTCAGATTTCTTCCAAAATGCTATTTTCACACATCCTAATAATATTGCATTAGTAGAAGCAGAATTTTCATTATTACCTATTGTTAAATTATTACCTTTTATTTTATCAGTGAGTGGTGCTATTATTGCTATTTACTTATATCATTTACAACCCTTGTTTTTAATTAATTTAACTAATAGTAAATTTAATAGAAATATTTATGCTTTTTTAAATGGTAAATACTATTTTGATGTTATTTATAATCATTTTATTTTTAATATTGGTTTATTATTAGGTAATCGTATTTCTAAAGAAATTGATAGAGGAGCTATTGAATTATTAGGACCTTATGGTTTATCTAATTATTTTTATAAAACAGGAAATAATTTAGCTAAACTAGATACTGGTGTAATTACAACTTACTCTTTATATATTACAATAGCTTTAATTGCTTTATTATTTATAGTTTTTGCTCCTTTAATTTTTAATAGTAATTATTATAGTGATACTACATCATTATTTAATCTTAATTATAATTATTTAATTAGCAATCTTGAGATTAGATTATTTATTATTTACATTTCTACAGCATTTATTATTACTACTAACAAATAATTATCATTAATCTTTTAGATTAATAGTATTGCAATGCAAGTGTATTATTATTAATCTTGCATAATATTTATTTAATTTTTATTAATTAGGCAATAGAATATTACCCTCCTTACTAAATATTTAATAATAATAATAATAATAATTAGAATAAGAAGAAATCATTAATTGTTAAAGAATATCTTAACCCTTGAATATAATTATAATTATAATAATTATAATACTATAAAGTATAGTAAATTTAATAATAATAAATATTTAAATATTTAATAATAATTATTAAAGAGGTCTATAGAATTGCAATAAATGATAAATATTTAAATATTTAAAGACTTTAGCATAATGGTTAATGCAGTTCGCTCATAATGGATATTATAAAGGTTCAACTCCTTTAGGTCTTAATATTACCTTTTATTTTTTTTTATATCTTTCTATAATTATATCTTTATATCTTTCTATCTTGCAATTACTAATTTGCAAATTCCAATCCCAATTCCAATTCCAATTCCAAGCCCCCAAAAAAGGAGTCTTTTGCGAATTAGAAATGGGTTATATTTTTGTAAACTATTTTTTTTTTACTGTGCAAAAACTAATTAATTATCTGCATTCTTTTTAAAGTTAATATTTTAATCTTTGCATAATAATTCGATTAAATATTAACTTTTCTCTTGCCTTAATTAGTCTACGAGCAAAGGAACTTTATTAGAAAATTTTATTTATTATTTTTATTTTCGCATTGTGATCGCTTGGTAAATACTAATTACTCTTAAAGAAAATTTAACTTTAACTATTAGTATTGGTAATATTATTATTTATTATTAATATTTAATTTGTATTTAATAATAATTATTTTAATTATTTATTATTATTATTTATTTATATTTGTCTTTTGCGATTGCAGGATTATTGCATTGAAAAAAAAATTAAAAAGTAATAATTAATGAACTGAATTAATTCTACTAATGCTAAAGAAATTGGAACTCTTTATTTAATATTCTCGGTTTTTGCTGGAATGATAGGGACAGCTTTTTCTGTGTTAATAAGATTAGAATTATCTTCTCCTGGAGTACAATTTTTACAAGGTGATCATCAATTATTTAATGTAATCATATCAGCTCATGCTTTTATCATGATTTTCTTCATGGTAATGCCTGGTTTAGTAGGTGGATTTGGTAACTATTTATTACCAATTCACTGTGGTAGCCCAGATATGGCATTTCCTAGATTAAATAATATATCATTTTGGTTATTGCCTCCTTCATTATTATTACTTTTAATGAGCTCTCTAGTAGAAAATGGAGCCGGAACAGGTTGGACAGTTTATCCACCCTTATCTGGAGTACAATCTCATTCTGGTGGATCTGTTGATTTAGCAATCTTCAGTCTACATTTAGCTGGGGTTTCTTCATTATTAGGTGCTATTAATTTCATCAGTACAACTTTAAATATGAGAACTAATGGTATGTCTTTACATAAATTACCTTTATTCGTTTGGGCTATATTTATTACTGCTATATTATTATTATTATCTTTACCTGTTTTAGCTGGTGCTATTACAATGTTACTTACAGATAGAAACTTCAATACTTCATTCTATGATCCAGCTGGGGGAGGTGATCCAATTCTATATCAACATCTATTTTGGTTCTTTGGTCACCCTGAAGTATATATCTTAATTATACCAGGATTTGGTATAGTTAGTCACATAGTGTCTACATTTTCAGGTAAACCAATATTTGGTTATATTGGAATGGTTTACGCTATGTTCTCTATTGGAATTTTAGGATTCTTAGTTTGGAGTCACCACATGTTCTCAGTTGGTATGGATGTAGATACGAGAGCTTATTTTACCGCTGCAACTATGGTAATTGCGGTACCAACAGGAATTAAAATCTTTTCTTGGATTGCTACATTATACGGTGGTAGTTTAAGATACAATACTCCATTATTGTTTACTTTAGGTTTTTTAGCCTTATTCACAATAGGAGGGTTAACAGGAGTAGTTTTATCTAATGCCTCTTTAGATATTGCTTTCCACGATACATATTACGTTGTAGCTCATTTCCACTATGTTTCATCTATGGGAGCTGTTTTTGCGTTATTTGCAGGTTTCTATTATTGGACTCCTAAAATTGTAGGTAGAAATATTAATGATTTTTTAGGTAAAATACACTTCTGGACATTATTTATTGGGGTAAATTTAACTTTCTTCCCTCAACACTTTTTAGGAATGGCTGGTATGCCTAGAAGAATCCCTGATTATCCAGATGCATTTAGTGGATGGAATCAATTATCTAGTTTTGGGTCTATTATTTCAGTAGTAGCTACTATTTTATTTGGTTATATTATTTATGATATTTTCGCTAACTCTAAAACTACTACAAATAATCCTTGGGCTGTTATTCCTTACTTTGTATCAGAAAAAGAATATAATAACGATAATCAACCTGTAAATACATTAGAATGGACATTAGCTAGCCCTATCCCATTCCATGCATTTAAAATGTTACCTATCCAATCTTAAATTTTCTTGCCCACAATAATAATATTACACAATTATTATAATAATATTAGGCCTTTGCAAATAATAAATATTTGGAAGCATTAATAGAATTATTATAATAAAAATATAATATTATTATTATTATTTAATAATTGCAATTACTAATTAGTATTATTATTAAATAATTATATTATATTTGTTGTAGTCTAAAAGATTAATAATACAATAAAAACTAATTTAAATAATACTTGTTTAATAATTATCCAATTAAAATTGGCTTTAAGTATTAAAGTTGATAATTGCAATTCTTACCCTCCTTTTTGTGCCCCATAATAAATTAATTATAATTAAAAGTAATTATATTTACTAGCTTTTATTTTAAATATTCCGACTCCTTTTTACCTTTTACCTTTTACCTTTTACCTTTTTAAATATGTGATGGTTTTTTTATCAATTTTAACTTTAATAGTAGCTAAGGCTCTACCTTTTTTAAATACAAATATCTCTTCTATTCAATATACTAGAATTACTAGTATTGTGTTTATTTTTACTGGGGCTTTAAGTTTCAACATTTTTAATATAGAATCTATAGGGACTTCCGCAGGTATAGGTATATATAGCGGTTTATTTCAAGTTACAAATATAGGTCAATTATTAGAAATATTTCTTTTTATAATAGGAGGTTTAATATTAATATCTATGCCCTTAATTTTAGTAAGAAACAATAACTATAATAATTGTAATAATAATAATAATAATAATAATAATATTAAATCTTATTATATTACAGATAGCTATTCTAGAGATTACTCTTTAATAGTTTTATTTAGTAGTTTAGGTTCATCTTTATTAATATCTAGTTTTGATTTAATCTCTGTATATTTAAGTATAGAATTACAATCTTTTGGGTTATATGTATTAGCTACATTATATCGGAATTCGGAATCTTCAACATCCGCTGGATTAAAATATTTTTTATTAGGGGGATTATCTTCTTGTATAATTTTATTGGGAGTTGGTTTAATTTATTCTTATAGTGGAACTACTAATTTTGAATCTTTATATATTTTAAATACTATAAATAGCTCTCATGATAATTTACAATATGTTAGTTTTGGTATAAGTTTTGGTTTAATTTTAATTTTTATAGGATTTTTATTTAAAATTGCGGCTGCACCACTTCACAACTGGTCTCCTGATGTGTATGATGGTGTACCTACAATTGTTACTACTTGGTTAACTATAATACCAAAAATATCTATATTAGTATTATTATTAGAATTAGAAGTTCAATTAGGAATTATTGGGGGTTATAAAACTGTAAAAATATTAGAAATGGGTAATAATTTCATTAATAATGGTTTAATTAATATTAAAACTTTATTAATAATAAGTGCTTTATTATCTTTAATAGTTGGAAGTCTTTTAGGATTAAGTCAAATAAGAATAAAAAGATTATTAGCTTATAGTACTATTTCTCATATTGGTTTTATACTATTAGCATTAAGTATTAATAGTGAACAATCTATAGATTCCTTTATTTTTTATATTATACAATATACAATAGTTAATTTAAATATATTTATTAGTATTTTAGGTTTAACCTATATTTTAAATAACAATAATTTTAATAATATAAATTTAGGAATAAATAATGCTAATTTTATTATTAAAGATATTAACTATATTTCTCAATTAAAAGGGGTATTTTTTTCTAATCCTTTAATTTCTTTAAGTCTATGTATTTCTTTATTCTCTATGGCTGGTATTCCTCCTTTAATCGGTTTCTTTAGTAAACAATTTGTTTTATATTCTGCCATTAATAATGGTTACTATTTTATAGCGATTATTGCTATTATTGTTAGTGTTATTAGTTGTTCTTACTATCTAAAAATTGTTAAAGTAATAATTGAAGAAGAAGAAGAAACAACTAATAATACACAATACGAACAATTAAATATTGTTGAGGGAGACATTAACAAATTGAATAATAACTATTATACAACTTTTAACATTAGTAACTTTCATAGTTATTTAATATCTACTCTTTCTTTAATTATTTTATTATTCTTTATACAACCTTCTATAATTTTAAATAGTACACAATTACTATCTTTATCATTATTTTATATTTAAATGAATAACTTATTGTTTATTTTTATTTTTGTTCCTATTTTAGCTTTTGTTTTATTAGCTTTAAATATTTTACTTGCCCCACATAAACCAGATGAAGCTAAAGTTAGTCAATATGAATGCGGTTTCCAACCTATTCCAGGTCAAACTAGATCTACTTTCCAAATTCACTTTATGATCGTTGCTTTATTATTCTTAATTTTTGATCTAGAAATTTTATTATTATTCCCACTGGCTACTTCTTTATATCAAGTTTCTATGTTTGGTTTTACTGTTGGAATTATTTTCTTTATTGTATTAACTATTGGATTTGTATTAGAAATAGGATCTGGTGCAATTGCACTAGCTAACTTTAATTCTACTACTCCGACTCCGAAGGAAGAAGTAAGTAATAAGAATTAATATTAAAGCAAAATAATCAAAATATTATTAGGAATGATATCAAATATTAGTATTTGCTTCTATTAATTATTTATTAAATATTTATTAATCGCATTGCGATTAAAGATTAATTACTACTTTAATTATTGTTAGTAGTTATTCTTACCCTCCTTGTTTTTCTAACTTTAATAATCGCAAATACTAATATTATTATTATTTATAAAAGAATGAGATCTTGCAAATTATTGCTTCTATTAATTAATACTAATTATAATTACTATTAATGATTATATCGCAATGCGATTAATTTCAAATATTATTTAATGGAAATTTGTTAGAGTGGTTTAATAAGTTCGTCTAGAAAGCGAATGCTGAGTATTCTCAGCCGGGGGTTCGAATCCCTCAATTTCCGAATAACTAAATAGTAATTAATTATTATCTTTTAGACTAAGTGATTAAAATTTCAATCTTAAATTAATAATAATCTTTAATCGCATTGCGAATAAAAATAAAAAGAACGAAATAATAATAATTAATCGCAAATTATACAATTAATAATTAGTTGCATTCTTTAGTATTATAATTAATTAAATAATTAAATTATTAATTTGTTTTATATTCAAACTTAATTCAAATATCAAATATTATGGGATATAATATTTCTTTATTTAATATTATTTTTAATGATGCCCCACAACCTTGGCAATTAGGTTTCCAAGATAGTGCTGCTCCAGGTTTCACTGGTTTAGTAACACTACATAACACAATTGGATTCTATTTAATTTTAATAAGTTTTTCTGTATTTTGGGTTCTTTTTTCTCTAATTTATTATTATAGTTCTAATAAAAACCCAATAGCATATAAATATTTAACACATGGGACTGTTTTAGAATTAATATGGACTATTACACCAGCATTAATTTTAATAGCTATTGCTTTTCCTTCTTTTAGATTATTATATTTAATGGATGAAGTAATATCTCCAACCTTAACTATTAAAGTAGTAGGTCACCAATGGTATTGGTCTTATGAATATTCAGATTTTATAACAGATAGTGGAGAATCTATAGATTTTGATTCTTATATGATACCTGAATCTGATTTAGAATTAGGTCAATTTAGATTATTAGATGTGGATAATAAATTAATTATACCAGTGGATTGCCATATTAGATTAATTATTACAGGTTCTGATGTTCTACATTCTTTTGCTGTTCCTTCATTAGGTTTAAAATTAGATGCTGTTCCAGGTAGATTAAATCAAGTATCATTTTTAGCTGAAAGATCTGGTACTTTCTATGGACAATGCTCCGAAATTTGTGGAGTTTGGCATGGATTTATGCCTATAGTAGTTGAAGCTGTATCTTCACCAGATTTTTTAGTTTGGGTTGATTCTGCTTCTTCTTAACCTAATATTTACTAAATATTTATTTCATTTATATTTATTAGGGCATGAAATATTTAAATATTTAATATTATAATATTAAATATTTAATTAATATTGCCTAGGAAATAATGATTAAGTGTTAATATAATCGCATTATTAATTAATATTACTAATATTAATTATTTAATTATTTAATTATTACTTTTCTTAGCCCTCCTTCTAATTAAATTATTTAGGAAAGGGGTAATGATTATATTAATTATTCTTTTGTTGCATAATATTAAATATTTATAATTTTTAATTAATAATTGTATTTGCGGCCTAATAATTAGGAAAGCTATTTAATATTTAAAACTAAATAATTAATAATTTAATACGAGTATGCTGAAATTTGGTAGACAGGTGAGTTTTAGGTACTCATGATATTTTTATTGTAAGAGTTCAAGTCTCTTTACTCGTAAAGTATAATACTAAATAGTTAATTAACTAGTAATGTTGGAGGGCTGTAATAATTAAATAATTAAATAATTATAATAATTAAATATTATTGGGGCGCAAGTACTATTATTATTCTAATAATATTTAATTAAAATTAAATAATTGCGATAATTTATGTATTGCAATGATAATGCGATTCTTGCTTTTTTTATTATAATTATTTAATATTTAATTATTTTTTGGACAGAATAACCACTACTAAAAACATAAATTATTACCCCAAATTTATTAATATTTAATGGAAATTTGTTAGAGTGGTTTAATAAGTTCGTCTTGAAAGCGAATGCTGAGTATTCTCAGCCGGGGGTTCGAATCCCTCAATTTCCGAATAACTAAATAGTAATTAATTATTATCTTAAATATTATTTTATTAATTATTTGCTTCTATCCAATAATGCAATAATAAATAAATAATTATAATTATTTATTGTAATTAAAATTTTAATCTTTAATTATTTTTTTGGAATATTTAAATTATAAGCAATAATTTTATTGATTACGATTAATAGCTGAAATAGTTTAAAAGGTTAAAACATACCATTCATGACGGTATAATGAAGGTTCGATTCCTTCTTTCGGCTTATCGCTTTTTATACTTATTTTTTACCTTAGTCTTTAATTATTGAATTATTAAGCTTATTTTTTATTTAATTAATTTTTTAATTAAAGAATATAATTATCATTAAATATTACCTTCAAATATTGATTAATAATACAAATAACAAATAATATTATTCTATTCTAATTAGAATTAAATAAAGAATTAATATTACGGTCTCTATAAGAATAGTAATTGCATAATTACAATCTTAATTTAACTTTTAACTTTAATTATTAATTAATAATTATTAATTATTAATTATTAATTATTAATTATTAATTATTGATTCTTAATTTAATTCTTAAATTCAAAGTCTATTCTTATTATTACTAAGATTGGGCCGCAATAATAATTATAATTATTAATTCTTAATTAATAAATATTAATTAATAAGAATAGGAATAATCGTCATTGGTAAGATAACACGATTGCTAATCGTCTGGGATAGCTCCCTTAAGCGTTCGACTCGCTTTTATTCCGTAGAAATTGTTAATTATTTATTTATTTAATTATTACATTCGCATTATCATTGCAAGCCCCTTTATTTTCATTAATACGCATTAACTATAATAATGAAAATATTATTTTTAATTTTAATTTTAAGGTCATATTAGTTTAATTGGTAAAGCACAGCTTTGTGGATGCTGAGTAAAGAGTTCAAATCTCTTATGTGACCCAAATAATAATTGTAAGTTTATTTTTTGGCATTAATTATTAATTGTTTGTATTCGCTATTATTATTTATTATTTATTATTTATTATTTATTATTTATTATTTATTATTTATTATTTATTATTTATTATTTATTATTTATTATTTATTATTTATTGGAGACAAATCCTAGCTTCTATATTTATTGAAATTTTAGCTGCCCTCCTAAAAATTTAATTGTTTGAATATGAATATAAATAAATATTACCAGTCTTCTTTAAATTTTTAAATTTTAAATTTTAAATTACTCTTAAAGCGATTATTACTAAAGTAAGGAGGGTTAAGTTTACAGATGGTTTCTGTAGTAGATCTGCAAAGTCTAAATTTTTAGGTTCAATTCCTACTTAACTCTAAAAATTTATTATGTTTACTTACCAAATTTGTCTAGTCAATCTTAAATATTGTAATCACTCTTATTTTCTATTTCCCCAGTAATTTCTAATCTAATAATCAATCGAATTAATACAATAATTATTTATTACCAATAATAAATACTTACAATCGCATTGCGAATCCAAGTATTCAAATATTATAATCTTTTTTTTTTGTATTGCGGCCCTAATAATAATAATAATAAAGTTTATCCTAATTATTTAATATTAATTGTTAATACAATTAATATTTTCGGCCCTAATAAAACTATAATAAATATAAATATAATAAAAATAATATATTTAATATTAATATTAATATTAGTCGGTCCTAATTACCGAAGGTAGGAAATAAATAAATAAAAAAATAAATAATAATTGAATAGTCCAAATCAAATATTGAAAGAATAGAATTAAAAATTAATTAATAACTAATAATGAATCGCATTGCGATAGAAGATATAAGTAGCAATTAATTTTTACATCTTTAATTTAATTGGTAAAGTGCCTGTCTTCGAAGCAGGAATTATTGGTTCGAGTCCAGTAGGATGTTAATATAACTTCCAAATAATTATCAATCGCTTTAAGAGTAATTTTAATGCAATATTTAATTATAATTAGTGATTATTATTATTAAGTATAAATAGTATTATTTTTTTAATTATTATAATAATTAAAAGACGATTTTTAAAAGAGTAAATGTCTAATAATAATTATTTAAATTATTCATTGATTTGTTAAGGAACAAATATAATTAATAGTAAATATTAAAATAAAATAAATAAAGCCTGAATAGTTTAATAGGTAAAACGGCTTACTTGTAATAAGTAGATAGCGGTTCGATTCCGTTTTTAGGCAAGAATCTTAAAGCGATTGTAATTATTCTATTCTAATTAGAAATACTATTATTAAATAAGTAATTATTATTATTAATTTAATAATTTGGGGTTATAATTGCAATTATAATAATATTATTAATATTAATGCAAGTAATTAATGATGATAACTATAATTATATTTGTTGCCTATATTTAGGCAAAGAATAATATAAGTAGCAAATTATAACCCCAAAAGAATTACTATTTTTATTGAGTTGTAGTTTAATTTGGAAAAACACCATTTTTTGGTAGTGGTTTATATCAGTTCGAGTCTGGTCAACTCAGAAATTCTTAAAATTAGCATTATTTCCCTAATACTAATACTAATACTAATAAATAAAGGGCAAGACAAAGAATAATATTGGAAGCAAATGTTTAATTACTATAAATTAAGAATTCTTTTGATAGAAATAAATATTTTATTATTTATTATCATTAATAATAATAGTTCGTGGAACCCATAGTGTACTTACTTATTATAATTACTAAGACTCTTAAAGAATAATAAGTAAGAGTGAATAAATAATAAAACTCTTATAAGTATATGAGGAATAATATAATTATCATATTTACTCATAATATGATAATTAAATAATTAATAATATTTGTCATTAAATATTAAGCAAAGGTTTAGTTAATCTAGAAACCCCAAAAAGCAATCGATGAGTAAAGTTTAATAGTAATTGCATAGCAACCCATTAATTGGACTTGCAATTATAATAGTAATATTTAGGGTAATGGGGAAATCTGATAATGGTTAATCGGTTATATTTGCAATATAATAATGATAGTTCGAATCTATCTTTCTCCAAAATAAAAATAAAAATAAGCTTAATAATCGCTTGTTCTTGGGGTTTCTACCTAATTAATAATAATTATTAATTATTATTATTAGCTAGAAAACTTTAATACTTAAATTTATTAATAAATTTAAGTTAAATAAATATTAGAGAGAGTATCCTAATTGGTTAAGGAGCTTACTTTGGGTGTAAGAAGTTGCATGTTCGAGTCGTGTCTCTCTCGTAATAATCACAAATAAATATTTACTAGCATAAATTAAACAAATAATAAATATTATTAGTAAAATATTTCTAAAAATAATTAAACTAAATAATTAGTAGTATAGTTAACTATACAAATAAATATTTATACCAGAATATAAGATGATTGTAGATTTAAATTTACAGTAGAATAAAAATAAAAAAATGGAGAAAAGAAATCATTATTGCAATTCTAGATTAGTCAATCTAGCTTATATGGAGTTATTGCATAATACTTACAATTATTTTTTATTTATTTAATTTGTTATAATTACTTAATTTCTAATTTAGAAATAGTAAAAATAGAAGTATTTTTAAATTACTATTTAAGTAAAAATATAGTAATTTATATTATAAAATTGTTTAAATTAAATTGTGATTGTTATTATACTGATACAGATTCAATTTTTACAAATACAAATTTGAGTGATGAATTTGTAGGTACAGAATTAGGAATGATGAAGGATGAATTAAATGGATTAATAATAAATAAAGCAATTTTTTTAGGTATTAAACAATATGGATATCAATATCAAGATAATAAACAAATAATTAATAAAAGTGTATTTGCTGGAGTAACTAGAGATAGTTTAACTTTTGAGCAAATAGAACAATTAAGTCAAGGGAAGATTTTAATAATTTCAAATAAAACAACATTTTATAAATCACTAGTTAGTTTAGATATAACAATCAGATCAACTACTTTAACAATTAAGGAAAACGATAAAAAATCTTTCAATGCAAATACTAACACATATATCCCAATACATTTAATTTATAAAGATAAAAGTAATAAAAGCTTTCTTAAATCTATTATGAAAGTTATTTTAAGAAACTTAAAATTATTAATTAGATTATTTTAACTACTTGTTTTTAATAATTAGTAAAATTATTAGTATTAGTTTAACTCTATAAAGTTATTCTAATACTTTTTGGTTATAATTAAATGGTATAATATTCCTTAATTTCATTAAGTAATTATGAAATATTTCAAGCCAGGAATAATTTCTCAGTTCAAATCTGAGTAACCAAACATAAATAATTCCTTAATTTAATTATTTATTATTACCCTTTGTTAATTACAATTGGATAAAGTTAAATTTATCTTTAAAAAAGTTAATCATTAGAGCTCATAAAAAAATATAAAATTAGTAAATAATACATAAAATTTGATTTAATCTGCTTGTAAATAACTTAATTTTTTTTAAGTAATTTAATATGAATTAATACAGGTCATTAAATATTTTAATTTTAAACAAAAATAACATGAAGGCAAATAACTTAAAATTTTAATAATTTGCAACTTACTAACACATATCCCTTATTCTTATTGTAGAACACCCTAAATATAGTTCATGATTATAAATTATTAAAGAATTTGTAAATTCTTTATCATTAAGTAAAACCCCTCCTCCTTTTCCTTTCCCTTAAAAAAAAGGAGTCGGTAATTAGGAAGAACAGAAATTATAATATAATACATTATATTACTAAAAGTAATAGGGGTTGTTTACAATATAAACTATAATTTTAATTATCTATATCTTTATTTTTTTAGAAAACTTGTCCAATACAAATAGAAAATAATAAATATTTCCTAAGGTTAAATTAATTCTATAAACCAATTTTTGTTTAAATCTTAAATTTTACTCTCAATTATTAATAATTAATTCTAGCTTTTGTCTAAATACTAATTATATTTCAAATTATTACTATTTGAAATTAAGGAATTAAGTATTAGACAAAAAGAAAATAATTATTTTATTCTGGTAAAATTTTATTCTTAATTTAATATAAATATTAATAGTTAGATATAGGTAAATAGTTTATTACTATTAGTATTAATAAATATTAATATTTTACTATTAGTAAATATTTTCTCTATAAGTTTACCACAAATCCATTCTAAGTGTAAATTATATCTTAATGTTTACTTAAGTTTTCCTTAATTATTTAATAATTAAAGTTTTAGAATTTTAACCTCTTTTATTATTAATTAAACTTGTATTTAAGATAGGAATTAAATTGAGAGTATAATTTAAAGAATTACTTGCAAAGATTATACTAGATTACAATTACAATTATAAAAAAAAGTATAATATTAATTAATATATTAATTAATATATTAATTGTATATTTAATTGTATATTTAATTGTATTATTAGGATAATTAAATGGAGGGTTACTATAATATTTATTAATTTAATAAATGTAAATATAAATGTAAATATAAATGTAAATATAAATGTAAATATAAATGTAAATAGTTGGAGGGTAATAAATAAATATTTATTTGATATTACATGGAGGGTACATTAAATATTAAACATAAAAATTAATTAATCTATAACAAGTCCAAAGTATAAAACCATTAATAATTAAAAACAAGCTAACCTCAAAAATTATAAACCCTAACCTTGTTTGTTTATATAAATTTACAATTCTTTTTAAACACTTTCCATTTTTCTATTTTTTCTACCATAAATTTACTATCTGCACTATATAATACAAAAAATAAAACAAAATAAATATTAAGCACAATAAAGAAATAAAACTTAATTCCTTAATTTCAAATAGTAATAATTTGAAATATAAACAACCCAATCACAATCACTAATAATTGCTCATTAGGTATATTTTCATCATATAAACTATCTAATAAATTATTTAAATAATTTATAATTATTAAATTAACAGTTATTTTAATAATTAATTAGTATATAGAAACCAATCTCTGCTATTATTAAAACAGTTAAAATAATTATACAGTGTAATATCATTTTTATGTAATAAGTATGAATCTCTTTTTGATTAAATTCTTTACTACTACTTATTTCATTTTTCAAAGAATTAGGTAATAATTTATAAATTTTATTCTCTAATAAACTATCAGTATAATTCAAATAATAAATTATAATCACAGATTCTAAAGTAAAAGATAAAACCCACAAATCAAATAATATAAATAAACCTACTATATATTTAATATTATCATGCATGAATATATTTAAATTAATATTATAATAAATAAAGAAATAATAGAAAGAACCTAGAATAATAAAAACAAAACCCCTCTTTATTATTTTAGGTATTTTATTATATTTATTTATTATAAATAAAGGAATTATAGATTCTACAATTATAGAAGCTTTGGAACTACTTTCTCCTATAATTGTTCAATTATCTTTAATTCCTAATATATGATTATGAACTCTAATATAATCATCTAAGTGACTATTTAATTCAAAACTAATATAATAATTTAATAATATAATATTAATTAATAATAAACCAAGCATTATTATTATATTATTATAAAATTTAATATTAACTTTTCTTAATATAATAAAATTATTATTAAATTTACTTCCTTTAATATAATTATTAAAAATAGAAATACCATTATTAATAAAATATAATAATACATAATATCCTAATCCAATTGCGGTAGTTGAACTTAATACAACCAATAATTTATTTAATTTATTTTTCATTCTTTTAATTTATTTTTGTAATTATATATTAATAATTGTTATTCTTAAATTTATATTATTTAATTAACTGTTAACTTTTTAAGTATTTGATTAGTTTAACGACTTAATAAGGTCGTGGATTTTTCTTTTATTTAATATTCTAATATTATAAAACGAGTATTCCCTACATCTAGATATAAAAAAAAAATGGAAATCGAGGAAATTTGAGTTGCGGCCCAATAATTAGAGGAGGGTAATATATTTATTTCTTATTATAAATATATTTGATTACTTGTTTTATCATTGCGGCCCAATAATTAGTAATTAATTAATTAAATTAAAAGCTAGTAAATTAAATAGTAGGTATTTGAAATAATAAAGCACTAATGGAAGTATGTAAAGAATCTAAAATAATATTAGGGAAAATACCAAAAATTACAGTAGGAATAAGTAATGTAATTAATAAATAGTACTCTCTTCTATTAATATCTAAAACAGGAGGTAGGTGTGGAGATAAGTTACCGTAAGATAATCTATTATATAAAAAAATAGAGTAGCAAGCAGAAAGTACTATACCACTAGCTCCAATACCACTAATTATTGGGTTTTGTTGCCATATTCCAATTAAAGATAATTGTTCCCCTAAGAAATTTAGAGTTAAAGGAATCCCTGTATTAGCTAAAGTAAAAATAAAGAATAATATAGTAAATACAGGCATATATGTAACCAACCCTCTAATATAATTAATAATTCTAGTTCCTGTTCTGTCATAAATAATTCCACCTACACAAATAAATAAAGCTGGACTTACAAAACCGTGAGCTAATGCTAATAAAATAGCTCCTTCTATTCCAATTAAAGTATTAGAGAATAATCCTAAAACTACTACACTCATATGAGCAACACTACTATAAGCTATTAATCTTTTAGTATCTTGTTGAATAATAGTAGAAAAACTAGCATAAATTAAAGAAATAATAGCAATAGTAATAATTAAAGGACTAAAATAATTAGTAGCATCAGGTAAGAAATTAATTAATACTCTTAAATAACCATATGTTGCTAATTTTAAAATAGTAGCTGCTAATAAAATAGAACCAGCAAGTGGAGAATCACTATGTGCTTTAGGTAACCAAATCATGAAAGGATATAAAGGAGTTTTAACAGCAAAAGCTATAAAAAATCCTAACCATAATAATTTTTGACTATCTAAACTTATTTCAACATTAGAAATAATTTGAAAATCTGTAGAACCTATATAGCTATAAATAACTAAGATACTTAATAACATGGGTAAACTACCAGCTAAAGTATATAAAAAGAATAAAAAGGCAGATCTAAATCTATCTACACCATGTCCAAATATCACTATAACTATGAATAATATAGGTAATACACTTTCAAAAAATATATAAAATAATAATAAATCTAAAGAAACAAATGCACATATTTGTAATGTTTCTAATACTAAAAAAGAAACTAAAAATAATTTTAAATTATTAGTTATTGTTGTATAATTAGATAATAAGGCTATAGGTGTTATAAAGGTTGTTAATAATACAAAATATAAAGATATGGCATCTATCCCAAAGTTTAAATGACAAAAATTCAATTGATTGAACTCAGATACAAACTGATAATGATAGGTACTAGAATCGAATTCATACCATAAAAATAAAGAGATAAAAAAATTTAGTAGAGAGGTTGTTAACGCTATTTTTCTCATCTGGTTTTTACTTTCTACAGTATTAGACATAGGTAATATTATTAACGATCCTATTAAAGGTATTATTAGTAATAAGGTTAACATGTTTAGTTATTTTTTGGGGTGCTAATTTGCCGCTCTAAAGTATTAAGGTTTAATTATTAATTAATAATTTAGTATTTCTAGTTTCTAGTTTCTAGTTTCTAGTTTCTAGTTTCTAGTTTCTAGTTTCTAGTTTCTAGTTTCTAGTTTCTAGTTTATAATTATAGTTATAATTATAAATGTTTCTAGTTTCTAGTTCTAGTTATAGTTATAGTTATAGTTATAGTTATAGTTATAGTTATAATTATAGTTATAATTATTTGTAATTAATTATTAAATGTTTAAGAGTAGAAGCAATTTGCGATTCTGATTTCTTGTACTTTTCTATAAAATTAATTACCTAATTGTTTAATATTACTTAATATTTTATCGCAATAATTGTTAGGAAATATAAATATAAATATTACCCTAATAATTATTGCATATAAATTATTTAATTTATAATTATCTTCTTTTTTTTGGCATAATAATAAATAATAAATAATAATTAGATGTTAATAATGCACCCATAATAAATATTATTAGAGCCTAAGAAAACTTCTGAATAATAAATATAATTTATTTTTTAGTAATTATAATGTTATTAATACAGAAGAAGAATTGAATATTTTTAATTATTATATTTATAATTAAACTAAATTTTTATACTTGTTTTTAAATCCTATGGTTAGGATAAATAATTAAATAATTAAATAATTAATTAATTATTAAATTATTATTTTTTATTTATATTTATTGTTGTAATTAAATATTAGGGAGTAGAGTAATCGAAACTCTGTATGTAATGTGTAAAATTACTGCTAAACCACTCAGCTAACCCCCTTTAATTAATTATTGTTGTTTATTAATATTATTAATAAATATTTATTATTGTTATTAATAATCTTTATTAATATTAATACATTTCTTTTTAGGTAATATTTATTTATTATTTATTATTTATTATTTATTATTTGGAGGAGGGCTGCAATATTTATTGTAGTCTTTAATTACTATAATTATCTTTAAAAAAGTAATAATTAAATGTATAAATATTAACTATTAGTAAATTTGCAACAACCTTAATAAATAATAAATATTATTATTGAACTTAATTTATAATTAAATATTATTTGATTATTATTATTATTATTATTAATTATTATTAATTATTATTTGTTAATTTAGTAATGTATGTTCTAATTACTTGTGTTAATAAATTAAGAGGTAAAATATATTTAGATAAAATATAAACTATAGTAATAAAGAAAAAGTAAGTTACAAATAATTGACTTACAAAGAAAAATGGTATTAATTGTGGCATAGTTTTGTTGTTTATTTTTTTTTTCTATTTTTTTAATATTAATATTCCTAATTAGGTATATTAATTAACAATATTTTTATTTTTATTGTTATTGTTATTTTTTTTTTTAAGAGAGGGAAAGAAAAATCTCTGCTTTAATAATTATATTTTTATTTGATAACTTTGATAATTACTATTAATGCAACTACCCTTAAGAAATATTATATAATTATAATTAAGCGTTTATAATTTTTAGTGTTAATTATAATATTAATGAGATTATTAAATGTAACTTAATTTAATATTTACTTTTTTTTTACTAAAGGATATTAATTAAGCAATTTTGTCTCCTGTTATTTATAATATAATTTTTAGTGTTTGTTTAATTTTAATAATTATTATAATAATTATTAAATATTTATTAAATTTACTATTCATTTTACTCTTTTGCGATTATTATTCTTAATTAGTAAATTTAATATTAAATAAATATTTAAATATTTAACGCTTACGAATAATCAGATTCGAACTGATAATATCTACTTGGAAGGTAGAGGTTATACCATTTAACTATACTCGCTATACTTACATTGCAATTAATATAATTACTAATATTTAATAAATATTTACTAATTACTAATTGCTTCGCAGTAATTAAAATTCTTATTTTTAGTCTGGTAATTCTATTTATAATTATTGCATTACCATTACTAGCATTAATAAATATTTATTAAATAATAAATAGAATCGGGGTATTGTATTGAGGAATACTATAAATATAATTATAACTTATAAATATTATTAATATTATAATATTTAATAATATTTATATTTTACCCCTATATCCTTTTATATAATAATTATTAATCTATCTAATTTAATAATATTTATTATGGGAATTATTAATTAATAATTATTTTTAAAGATTAAAATAAACAAAATAAAAATAATAATTATACTAATTATATAATTACAACTATTTTTAATTTGTTTAATATTTGGAGCGAGATAAGAACTCGAATCTTAAATAACAGCTCATGAGGCTGATGTGTTACCAATTACACTATCTCGCTATAACTATTTATATAGCTATTCTTATATTAAAAAAGTACATCCATATTTTATTATACTATTATATATTTTTTAATTATTTATTATTAAATTTACCTTATAAGTTTACAATTTCAATGGTAGCAATGCAAATATTTAATTAATTATTATCATTAAATGTTAATAATAGAATTAATAATTAATAAAATATTATAACTAATTACCTTATTATTAATGCAAATAATCGAATAATAATAATAATAATAATAATAATAATAATTGGTAGAAAGACCGAAGGAATAAATGTTTAATTGGCAAATCATAGCTTCTTAATTAATATTTAATATTAAATATTATGATTATAATTTTTATTATAGTAACTAAAAATAAAGTATTTATTAAAAGTATCGATAATGATATAGTAATAAAAATTATACAATACAAATATAAAGTAACAAAAAAGGGGTTATTAAGGAACAAAAAAGCAAATTTATAACAAAGGAGGTATATACCAAAAGCTTAAGTAGGTGAAAAAGAAAGGAAAAATAAGTATAAGTTATAACAATTTATAATTACTTTTTCCTTGAAGATCAGGTAAATAAGCGATCCTAAGGAAAACCTTAATTATTAAAATACTTCCTGAAGTAAAACATTTTATGTAAGGAAAGGAAAGGAAATCAACCGAGACTCCGAGAGTAATGGCGAGTGAAATCGGATTAGCTTAATTTAATTTTGGATGATAGGTACAAAAAATACCTAAATTTTAACTTGAAATCTCCATTTAATGATAGGTGAAAATATAATTATTAATTATTAGTATTTTATATTTAATTATTAGTATTTTATATTTAACTTTACTTAAATTATAATTCATTTTTAATGTTTTATGTAATTTAGTAACTAAATAAGGTATTATTCAAGTCCTGTAGAGTTAATACAAAATTTAAACCGTTTGCAAATTCAAAAAAGCATTAAATTATAATATTTATTATTTAATTTATATTAATTTTGAGTACGATGAGAGTTAACTTGTCGGAACGTAGGGGAACCATCCTCTGAAGCTAAGTATTATAAATTTAGCAATAGCGAAAAGTACTGTAAAGGAAAAGTTTTGAAAAGAAGGCTAGTATACAATGTGAAATAGATCGTGAATTAGTAACTCTATAAGCAGTCGAAATTCTATAAAGAATGACGGCGTACCTTTTGCATAATGGGTCAGCAAGTTAATAGTAGTAGCAAGGTTAAAACCTTAGCGAAAGCGACTGGGCTATTTTTGTAGCGATGGGTAAGTTACTACTATTAGACCCGAAGCCAGGTGATCTTACCAAGACCAGATTATAATGGATCGAACGGTTGAATGTTGCATAATTCTCCGAAGAGTTTTGGTAAGCGGTGAAATGCCAATCTGACCTGGTGCTAGCTGGTTTTCTACCGAAACATATTTAAGTATGATGTCTATCTTATAGATTTATGAAGGTACAGCAAGGCGATTCCCAACAAGTTTAAAATAATAATATTATTTTTTATACGTTTAGGTTGCGGGGACCTCGAAAATCTTACCTTTGGAAGCGAATCTCGGAATTACATAAATTGATGATAGATATTCAGACTGCTCATGCTAAGTTGGGCAGTCAAGACGGAAACAGCCGAGAACACAGATCAAGGTCCCAAATGATTGTTAAGTGAAATTAAGGACGTAGCAATATCTTATACAGCTGTGAAGTGAGCCTGGCAGTCGCTACTTTTAATGATCGTACGTAACAACGCATCAGCAGTATTTTTAAATATTATTAAAAAATGATAATTAAAAAATGATAGTAGCGCCGAAAATTTAACGGGTCTTAAACAATCAACCGATATCGTGTTGGTTATAAAATTTACTTTTTTATATTTTTTATAATCTAGGTAGTAGAACATTCAGTTTAACTGTTAATAAAATAGTGTTTCATTATTTTTAAGGTTACTGAAGAGAGAATGCTGACATGAGTAACGTAAAAAATTCATATAATTGAATTCGCCGAATACGAAAGGGTTGCAAATAGGAAAGGTTAAACCGTTTTGTTTTAAAGCGGCCTCTAAGGACTATAGCCAAAGCTATGGCTGATGAGTAAGAAATAGAAAGTCCATATATTAAAAAATGGACCAGGAAAATAATATTTATTATTTGTTTAATAGTTTACTAATTAATAATGAAAGTAGCTGTTAAACTATTACTACCGTACCCTAAACCGACACAGGTTCGTAGGTAGAGTATACTAAGGCGTAGAGCTAAAAGTTGTTAAGGAACTCGGCAAGTTAACCTCATAAGTTTGACGACAAGAGGTACCTTAATTTTAAGGTGGCACATAATCGGAGGCCCCGACTGTTTACTAAAAACACAACACAGTGCAATCATAAATATGGTAGTATACTGTGTGAAATTTGCCCGATGCCATTAATATAAGAAAAGTTATGGATTTATATTTTTTTATAATACTGTGACTAATCGAAAATCTGGTTAATAGCGGTCTTAACTATGAGGATCCTAAGGTAGCAAAATCAGTTGGCCATTAAATGTGGTCCGGTATCAATAATGTAACGATGGTCTCACTGTCTCTACAACTTGCTCAGTGAAATTGAATTACGCGTGCAGATGCGCGTTGCCTCCAGGGGGACGGGAAGACCCTATGCAGCTTTACTGTAGTTAGTTATCATACGAATCTAGAACAATTTTGTTTAATAGTGAATAGGTAAGTCGAAAGACTATTAGTGGAAACCTTAGGAACAAGGTTGGGTTTGTGTTTACCTTAACATTAAAAAAAAAAGGGATAGTTGACTAATTGGCAGTTTGACTGGGGCGGTCGTCTTTAATAGAGTAGCAAAGTACATCCAAATATATCAACAAACACAAAAATTATTTTTAATTTAAAACAAATTAGTCTTTATCGGTTTAAATTTGTTAGTTAAACTTTTTATCTATGGTTACTGTTAATCGCAGTAATTATATTTTTTGGTTTACTATCTTTTTATATTGGTTTTGACCTTTTTGTCATTTTGTCTATTAATATAAAATTTATAAGGTATAGCTAGAAGTTGAATGGAGATCAACCAACCAGTGAAGGGTTGTGCAGAGCTCAATGGCGGTAAGCATGCTTAACTGAAAGACTCAAAAGTCGCACAGAATACGTAAGTAGGGCATAGTGACCCCTCGCTATAGTATGGGATAGACGGGGATCAATTAATAAAAGTTACGCTAGGGATAACAGGCTGATCGCGGGCGAGAGTACACATTGTCCCCGCGGTTTGGCACCTTAAATTCTTTGTATTTAATTTACAAAGAAATCAATATATTATATATTTGACATCGGGGGAGATTAATAGAAATATTAATTTAGAAGTTGGCTATATGCTGGAACCTTCTTAAAGCTTTCAATACTAAATAATATTAGTAAAAATTTGAAAGATTGGGCAATCCGCAGGGAAGTTATATATTTTAGATGTAAGCAATCGTATAATAAATAACCCCTCAACGACTACACGCCAATATCCAGAGCTTTGTAAAATGTAATCTTACACTGGATAAAAATATAGTCTAATTTTAACTGAAAAGTTAAAAATATAATTAAAATATAATTAATATATAATTAATATTTATTATTTAATTTATTTTATTATAAAATTGCGATGTCGACTCATCCTATCCTCCGGGGGAAGAAGCTTGGAAGGGTTCGGCTGTTCGCCGATTAAAAGGGTACGTGAGTTGGGTTTAATACGACGTGAGTCAGTATGGTCCCTATCTTCTGGAGGGATATTTAGTAAACAGGGGCAGACCTTCTAGTACGAAAGGATCAATAGGCTGTGTTTCTCTAGTGTACCAATTGTTATAAAATTATCTGTAAGGAACTTTAAGTATGATGAAGGCAAAAGTAGTTAGAAAGGAGAAAAATCCTTTTATTTCCTAATTAATTAGAAAGAACGATGATTAATAAAAATATTAATTGTTGTTGAAATAAAGGGTAACAGATAATAAACGCATAGTTGGGTAGCCACAAACATAATAGATAAGTGCTGAATGTCTATAAAGCAAGAATCTAACCCCTAGATACTAATAGAATATTTATTATTCTAAATATAGAAATAGATTATTTCTAGATAGGCTATCAATGTACATATTGTAAAATATTAAGTTTAATAGTACTAATTTTTAAAAAAACTTAATTTTTTCAGTCATTTTTCCTAATATTTACTTCACAAATATTAATTAAATATTAATTCCTAATTAGGAAGCAAATTTATTGCGATTGCAAGATTTAATTTTAATTTACTAGCTTTTTAAGATCAAGTAATTATTTGTTAATATTATAAAGAGATATCTATGGTTTAATTAATTAATTACAAATATAATAATTAGTAAGGGTTAAGATTTGCTATTAAATGTTTAAGTCTCCTTTAATGACCTTTTCCATAATAATTAGTCAAATAATAATTAGTCAAATAGTCAAATAATAATTAGTCAAATAGTCAAATAATAATTAGTCAAATAGTCAAATAATAATTAGTCAAATAGTCAAATAATAATTAGTAAATGGAGTCGCAATGTGATTTATTAATTTATTAATTTACTTAATGTTATAAATATAAAAGATTATATTTGCAATTAAAAGAGTATTGTTAATATAATAATTATATTATATTATATTATATTGTAATAAATATTATTATTTTTGATACTAAAGATTACTTAGTAAATAGTATTATTATTTAGTCTTCCTAATTAGGAAATGCAATTAAAAGAGTATTGTTATATATTTCTAATATTAATAGAGTATTAGAGAATAAAATTTTACGTTAGACGCTATTACAAATAAAATTTTAACAATATTATGTTAGCTGCTGCAAAATACATAGGAGCAGGTTTAGCTTGCTCTGGTTTAATTGGAGCTGGAGCTGGAATCGGAACTGTTTTTGGTTCTTTAATTTTAGCTACTGCTAGAAATCCTCAATTAAGAGGACAATTATTTACTTATGCTATCTTAGGATTCGCTTTAGCTGAGGCTACTGGGTTATTCGCATTGATGATGGCATTCTTATTATTATATTCTTAATTTAATATCTGCAGTGCAAATAAATATTAATAGTAATTCTCCATTTAATTATTCTTTGGTAATTAATACTTAATAATTAATTACACACTAGTAATTACTAGCGATGCAATTACTGTAATACTGGAGAATATTTCTGTTGCTTTGCAAACTCATTAAATATTAATATTTAATGATAATTGTAGGGTTGCAGTGTACCCTCCTACTTTAAATATTAATATTTAATGTTTGCTTTGGGTAACAATATTACAATAATATTTATTACTCGCATTGCTATTACAATAATATTTATTACTCGCATTGCGATAGAAAAAAAAGCAATTATATTTTTAATTTAATAATATATTATTTCTTGTATAAATTATTTATTAAATCTTTTAATAATTGGAAAGAAAATTAAGGGCAGGTGATCCGATTGGTAATGGTGGTTCTCTGTAAAAGAATTGGTTAACAGCCATAAAAGGTTCGATTCCTTTACTGCTCAATAGTAAACTTAGTATATTCACAAATAATAAATAAATATTTTAATAAAAAAAATATAAAAAATATAATAATAAACAAATACACGTCCCGATTATGACGTTAAACTAATTCCTTAATTTCAAATAGTAATTCCTATTTTTCAAATAGTACTTTTGCCTGTATATAAAGCACCTTTGCTCGTAGACTAATTAAGGCAATTGCTTCGCAGTGGATAATTTGAAATAATTTGAAATCAAAAACTTTCCTTTGGTTAAAAAGTTAACAGTTAATTAAATAATATAAATTTAAGAATAACAATTATTAATATATAATTACAAAAATAAACAAAAAAATGAAAAATAACAATAAACTAATTAATTTGAATTTTCAAAAATTAAACCGGGGCTTAATTTTATTAAGTAAGCACAAAAAAGTATATATTTTAAACCTATATACTATTTCAATCTTTATAATTCTTCAATATTTTTTTGAAGATTATATCGTGTATGTATTAAACTTACCTTTAAATATTACTAATATAATAAATTTTATAACTATTATAAGTTTTAATTTACTTATTTATTTTAATTTAAAAAATAAAAATCGGATTTTCTATTTAATTACAAAAATATATCGATATAATCTTAAACAAGTAAAAATAGGAGTTTCTATTTTAACTTTATTAATAAAGGCAATATATACAAGTTCAGGATATTTAGGTCTTTATTATTTAATGATTTACTCTTATTATTTAATACTATTAATATTTATATTAATTGCTTTTATTTTTAATTTAATTAATTGAATTTTTTATTTTTATCCAATATTTAATATTATAGAATTCTTAGAATTGCTAAATAATATTAATATTAATATTAATTTACTCTTAGATTACGGGACAATATACTGCGACTCAACTAATAAGTACGCTGGTCTAAACTCCCCATTCCTTCATGTATCAAATAATATTAATAATTATCAAGGTCAAATAATTATTAATAGAGAAGCAATATTTATTCCAAAGGACATAGAGTTTAATGTCCTACTAAATAAAAATATTAATGTTTGAAATATAGCCACTCAAAATTTAGAATTAGTAACGCACCATGAAAGGTGCCCAATAAATTATAATATGTGGATAAAAGGCTACACTATAAATACTTCAGCCTATGAGCTTAAATCTAATACTGGTATAGTTCATGCAGATATAGGTAAATTAATATATTATTTAGTAGAAATGTTTAACAGCTTAGAGAATTTAACTACATTAGAAATAACTAGGCTATATAATAGGTTAGAATTAGGTACAATTTTGAATAGTGTTAACTCTAATGGTCCATCATTACAAATAGAATCTTCTATACCAATAAATACCCTAAGTAACAATTCCCCATTTATATTTAAAGGGAGAATTACTTCTTTATTTTTAAATGGAGAAAATAAAATTAATTTACCAATAAATGGAAATAAGATTAATTATTATTTAGTTAATAGGTACAATTTCAATCAAGATATAACCTTGGACGATATGCTTAATAAAAGCTCCCCAGTAATCGATTACGTTGAGTGGTGCTATCGAGCCAAAACTCAACGTTCTTTTACTAGGCTATGCAATCATTCGATCCTCCCAGTGGATATAAATAAGCCTTTTTTTATAACTTATTTTGAAGTAGAGACAGTGAATGGAGTTAATAAAGTAATAGGACTTCGGCTTAACTTACATACTCCTAGCTCACTAGATACTATCTTTCAAACCTTAAGATCAAATTACTTAACAAACAGCGCATTTGCTGAACTTGATAACCCTCTAAAGCACTCTATGTACAAATTAGAATGAGACTTTTATGAGAGCTATATTCGCAGTGTAAATACAACAATATATATTAATATTACTACTATAATCCTAGCTTGAATTGTGTTAGCTAGTAATTTTCCTGTTACCTAATTTAGAGAATTATTTAACTTAATCTTAATAATATTAATGCGATTATATTAATACAATTAATATTAATTAAAGAGATGCAATATTTATAATCTTACCCTCCTCTCAAAGACCGAATAAGCTATCTTATTCTTATTCTTATTCTTATTCTTATTCTTATTCTTATTCTTATTCTTATTCTTATTCTTATTCTTATTCTTATTTTAATAACTTAGCATTGGTTGCTAAGTTACACCTTTATTATTTATTAGTAATTATTTATTGTTTTATTTGTTTGGTGCGATTCTTATTATTGAATTCTTAATTATTATTAATTAAAATTAGTATTGTATTTGCTTCCTTAATTAGGAAAGCTTTGTTAATAAGATAATAAATATAATAAATATTATATTAGTATTTTGGGGGGTTATGAAATAGTAAAGGGTAGAAGATAATAGAATATTTTGAAAAGAAAATTTAACAGTTTTAATCTTTAATTAATTATTACTATTCCAATTAATGGGTGATAATGCAATTATCTTTAGCAATAAAAACAAATTAGTATTTGTTTTATTTTTGTATTTCTTCCACTATAAAAATAAAAATAAAAATAAAATAAAAATAAAATAAACAACAAAAATATTAATAAAAGTATCAATAATTATATTATTAATAATTATTAGTAATTATGCAATTAAAAATATAATTAATAATAAATAAATAAATAATAAATAAAAGATAAATAAAGATTGCACTCAAATAATAATATATATTAATATATATTAATATATATTAATTAATAATTATCGTTTGAATATTGCATATATTATACAAAAAAGTAAAAGTTATAATAATAATTATTAACTTTTTTTAATCATAAGGAAGAATTTAATTTTGGTTCAGATTGAACGTTTTTCAGTAGTTTTAAGACATGCAAATCGTTATTCTAGAAAAATACAGTACAGAATAAGGTGTAAAGGTGAGTAATGGTAAATAAGATACCTCATAGACCTCATAATTAGAGGATAGTTATCTAGAATAATTATTCTAGATAGCATAATTTAGCTTAATTATAATAAAGGAAAGTTTCTACTATGAGAGTCGATTTATTTTGTTTAATAGGTAGTTGGTGGGGTAAAAGCCTACCAAGCCTACAATCAATAGCCAAGTTTGTAAGAACAGGTGGCCACATTGGGAATGAAAAGCCCCAAATTGCTTATGCAATCTGCAGTCAAGAATATTAGTCAATGCTCGCAAGAGTGAACTAGCTAACTGAAATCACATATTGACCTACAAAGTGATAATTGTGATAATGTAAAGGAAAAAAATGATATTACTTTACTATGAGTGTTGTCTAAATTACTGGTGCCAGAAGACTCGGTAACACCAGAAACGCGAACGTTAGTCGTCTTAAACAGGCGTAAAGAGTAAGTAGGCAGCTTTGAAACCTCTATTAATAATCAAGCTCTAATATTTCAAAACCTAAAATAATATTTATCTTTAAACATTAGTTTAAAAATACTTAATAGTTTAAAATATTAATTGATTAATAGAATCATTTAAAGCTAGAATCATAATGGGGATAAACCAAATAATACTTAAGTGTAGGGGCGATATCCAAAAATGCTAAGTAGAGTACTAAGGGTGAAGACTTTTTATCTAGATAATGATTGACGCTGAGGGACGAAAGTGAGAATAGGGAATAGGATTAGATACCCAGTTACCTCTCACCGTCAACGATGAATGGTAGTTGTTAGTTAGTCTATTCTAATTGGTAACGATGTTAACGCGATAACCATTCCGCCTTGAGAGTACGGTTGCAAAACTGAAACCAAAAAAATTAGTCGGTCTCGGAGCAAACGAAGTGAAGCATGTTATTTAATACGACAGTACGCGTAAAATCTTACCAGTTCTTGCATAAGCACTCTAACTACCTTAATAATTTTTATTGTTTTAGTATTCTAATTAGAATAATAATTAATAGTGAGATAGAATAGAGAGAGTAGTTTTTAATTGAAATTGAATTATTTATTAAAAATTCGCTTACAGGTGTTGCATGGCTGTCGTCAGTCCGTATTGTGAAAAGTGAGGTTAACTCCACTAACGGACGAAATCCCTGTAGTTAATTTATACTTAACTATTTTTGATTTTTAAATATTTTCAATTGGGGCTAAGACAAGTCGTTATGGCCCTAATGAACTGGGCTATAGACGTGCTACAAAAACTTTTACAATGTGACGCAAAACAATAAAAGCTTTAATTATTAAAGTTTTTATTAAAGGTTTAGCTAATCAATAAAAAAAGTTATATTTATTATTTTTTAACGAATTGTTGCCTGTAACTCGGTAACATGAAGAAGGAATTTCGAGTAATCGTTGATTAGTATCGCAACGGTGAAGATTGAATCCGTGATGAACTAACTGTCTGTCGCTGGGGAGGAGTTCGGATTGGGGGAAATTACATAATAGTTAGTGTATTAACAAAATAAAAGCACTAATATAATTATTTATTTCTAATTATTGCATTGAATACTAACTTTAGTTTCAATCGCTTCGCTAAATTATTAGTAATTATACTTTCCTTAGTATTAGTAATAATATTAAAATAGTTAGTATAATAACAAATAATTAAGGCTAATTAAAAATAATAGTTATTGGTTAGTGTTGTTATTCTAATTTGAATATTTAACAATATTTTTTTTATAGGCCAAAATACTATTTTGTTTAAACTTATTATTATCGATGAACCCTTCTGAGTAACATCTCAAAAGTCATAGCAAGGTAGCTGTACTGGAAAGTGCTGCTGGAAATTTTATTTTTTTAAGTACCCCCCATGACTATTTTGCAAATAATATTGTCATTATTTCATAATTACTTACTCTTGCCTAAGTGAGTCCAATTGGAGCAAAGGATGAAATTAAGGAATAGTTAGAAATCTTAAATAATATAATAATATAATAAGATAATAAGATAATAAGATAATAAGATAATAATATAATAATACACAAACTTTTTTGTATATGTAAACAACATTAAATAATTAATATTCTTTATTCCTCTTAAATATAATAAATAATTTATAATTATCTTCTTTTTTTTTGGGCAATAATAATTACAATAGGTAAATTTTCTGTGTTTCCTTTTCTTTTTGTAATTATCAATAGGAAGTATAGTATTAATTATTTTTTAGAATAAAAGTATCTAACTAAGTAATCGTATTTATATTTATATGTAAATTTTATTTATATTCTTAATATTTGCTTTTTCTTTTTAAGTTGGGCAATTGCTTTTATTGTTAAAAAGAGTATAAATATGCGATTTAATTTTTATTTTTAATATTTCTAATTAAAAGTTACAAATATTTAATAAATAAAAAACAAATAAAATAAATTAATATTAATGAACAAAACAATATCTAAATTTCAATTTTTTCCTTTTCATTTAGTAGATCCTTCACCTTGGCCTATTTTAACTAGTTTTTCATTATTAAATTTAACAGTTGGAGCTGTTGCTTATATGCATGGGTTTAACTATGGTGGGTATATCTTAGCACTAGGTTTTATACTTACTACTTATGGTATGATATTATGGTTTAGAGACGTAATAGTAGAAGCAACATATTTAGGACACCATACTAAAGAAGTTAAAAATGGTTTAATGTTAGGAGTTTTACTTTTTATTGTTAGTGAAGTTTTTGCTTTCTTATCAGTATTCTGGGCTTTCTTCCATTCTAGCTTAGCTCCAGCTATTGAAATAGGGGGAGCTTGGCCACCTTTAGGAATAACTCCTTTAGATCCTTTTGCTATCCCTTTACTTAATACATTTTTATTATTAAGTAGTGGTGCTTTTATTACTTATGGACACCATGCTTTAATAGCTGGTAATAGAAAAGCAGCTATAGATGGAGTAATAATAACTATAATATTAGCTATTATTTTTACTGGTTTACAATATTTTGAATATTCAGAAGCAGGATTTACTATGTCAGATGGTGTATATGGATCAGCCTTCTATGCTTCTACTGGGTTACATGGATTACACGTAATAGTAGGAACTATTTTTATTACTGTTTCTTTAGTAAGATTAATTAACTATCAATTAACTACAAAACACCATAATGGTTTTGAATCTAGTATTCTATACTGGCATTTTGTAGATGTAGTTTGGCTATTCTTATTTGTTGCTGTATATTTCTGGGGTAATACCTAATTTTTATTTGTTTTATTGCTAAGGATAATTCCAAAAGAACAATAATAACAAAATAAAGTTAGTTATTAATATTAATATTCTTATTCTCTTTTGAGAATATTAATTTGCGGCCCAATAAATATTTATATTTAAAGTTAAAGACTAAATATAAATAAATATTTATATTTATTATACCTTAATATTAATGCAACTATTACTCTTTAATTAAAAAAGTGTTGCAATTCTTACCCTCCATCGCAAAAGACTATAATAATTTTATTTTTATTATTATTTTTATTTTTATTTTTATTTTTATAGTTACATTATTAATATTAATATTTAGCGGCCCAATATTTAGGCTAGCAATAATTAATATTGTTCAATATTAATTATAATCGCCGATATTAAATTCTTTATCTTTTGCGATTGTTCAATCTTAAATAATAAAAAGAATATTTATTATTTATATTACAATTAATAGTAATAGTAATAGTAATAGTTAATTTTATATTACTATTATTGCCAGAGCCTTTAATTTAATGGTAGAATGGTTTCTTGATGAGGAACTTGTAGGAGTTCAAATCTTCTAGGGCTTAAATATTTGTCTATGAATAATTATTTGTTAATTATTATTATTATTATTATTATTATTATTATTATTTAGTTCTTTTTTAATCTTTAAGATTAAGAAACTAGGCCTTTAGGTAAATATTAATTATAAAGCCCATTTATTTCCTGTTCTTTTTGTAATTATCAAATAAATATGAAATTACTAAAAATTAGTTTTTTTATTAATAATTGATTTTTTACATACCTCTCTATATAAAAAGCGCTATATCTAGATTAATATTTAATTATTAAAAATAGAATAACTATTTAGTTATATAGTCGCAAAAGAGGAGGTTATAATTAGTATAATTATTATATTTATTATAACTTAAGAACAAATAAATTAAATACCTGCATTCTATTAATTAATAATTAATTAATGCAGGTATAATAAAAAACAAATAATTATGAGAATATTAAAAACACATGTTTTACTTAGATTATTAAATTCTTATTTAGTAGATTCTCCACAACCAGCAAATCTTAGTTATTTATGGAATTTTGGGTCTTTATTAGGAGTATGTTTAATAATACAAATTTTAACTGGAGCTTTTTTAGCTATGCATTATACACCTAATGTAGATTTTGCATTTAATAGTGTAGAACATAAAAATTAATCATAATGTGTTCTTTAAACTCAACTATATGCTGGAACACCCTTAGAGCTTTAAGTACTTTACTTGCAATAATAAATATTGCAAGAATAATATTTATTATTTAATAAATAATAAATATTAAATAATATTAAGTGAAAACCTTAAAGATTGGGCAATCAGCAGGAAAATAATATTAGAATAAATAATAAATATTAGGTTCCTCAGAGACTACACGAAGAGCTCTCAGAATAGAGAGATGATAAAGTCCGATCAGCCATGAGAATGGTTGCTAACAATAATTATAAATTAAGTATCTTTTATAATAATAAAATGTGTAATATTATAAAAGAATACACAATTTATTCTGCAGCATTTCCTATTTAAAGTTAAAGACTAATTAATTAATAATTAAGGTTAAAAGTTAAATAAGGTAAACCCTATAATCAAATAATTATAAGGTTGTTGCAAAACAAATATTTGTTTATAACACAAATGATTATGAGAGATGTAAATAATGGATGGATAATCAGATATACACATGCTAATGTGGCTTCTTTCTTTTTTATATTTGTATATATGCATATTGGTAGAGGATTATATTATAGTTCTTATAAATCACCTAGAGTATTACTTTGGTCTATAGGAGTTATAATTTTAGTATTAATGATGGCAATCGGATTCCTAGGTTATGTTTTACCTTATGGTCAAATGTCTTTATGGGGAGCGACAGTAATTACTAATTTATTATCAGCTATACCAGTATTTGGACAAGATATTGTAGAATTAATATGGGGAGGTTTCTCTGTATCTAATGCTACTTTAAATAGATTTTTTTCTTTACATTATTTATTACCATTTTTACTTGCAGCTTTAGTAGTAGCACATTTAATTGCTTTACATATACACGGATCTAATAATCCTAATGGAGTAACAAGTAGTGGGGATAGATATGCTATGCATCCTTATTTTTTATTTAAAGATTTAGTAACAATTTTTGCTTTCTTTTTAATATTATCAATAATAGTTTTCTTTTATCCTAATTTAATGGGACATTCTGATAATTATATTCCTGCTGATCCTATGGTTACTCCTGCTTCTATTGTTCCTGAATGGTATCTTTTACCTTATTATGCTATATTAAGATCAATACCTAATAAATTATTAGGAGTATTAGCTATGTTTGGTTCTTTATTTATTTTATTAGTTTTACCTATTACAGATTTATCTAGAATTAGAGGAAATCAATTTAGACCAGCTATGAAATTAGCATTTTGGTTTTTTGTAGTTAATTTCTTTATTTTAATGTGGATAGGTTCTCAACATCCTAATACACCTTATGTAGAAATAGGTCAATTTTCTACAGCATTTTATTTTGCTTGGTTCTTAATTATAGTTCCTATAGTTGGAATAAGTGAAAATACTTTAATTGATGTAGCTACTATTAATAAAAATAAATAATAATAAATAATAATAAATATTAGGGCCGCATTAATAATAAATATTCCTAAACTAAATATTTAATAAATAAATATTATATTTAACTTTATTAATGATAATAATAAGCCCCTCCTCCTAATTATTAAAATTAAATGCCATAAAGAATAATAAATAAATAAATATTTACCATAAAGAATAAATAATATTGATTCGCATTGCGCATTGCGATTATAATAAATAAATATTTATTTATTAATTACCCAATAATTATTCTTGCTTATTTCTTTGTTGAATATTCAAGAGGATGTGTTTACTATATAAATACAAACGTTTCTTAAAAGATAATTAATTAAGTAATACTAGTATTAGTATTGCCTAATTATAGCCCTATTCTTTTTATAATTAGATTAATTAATTAATTAATAAAATATTAATAATATATTTATTATTAATATTAGTCGGTCCTAATTAAAAAGTATAATAATATCTTATAATTAAGAAAAAAATTAAAAAAGTAATAAAAACAAATATGAATTATAACTATTTAATAGAAAACATTATAGGTTTATTGTTTAATTTAGCGGATGTATTAAGTATAATTTTACCTGTATTACTAAGTGTTGCTTTTATGACTATTATAGAAAGAAAACAATTAGCGGCTCATCAAAGAAGAGTAGGGCCAAACACTGTAGGTTATTATGGTATATTACAACCTTTTGCTGATGCTTTAAAATTAATCTTAAAAGAAACAGTAATACCCTCTCAATCTAATAAAATAATATTTTATTTAGCACCTGTGTCTACTTTAGTTTTTAGTTTATTAGGTTGGGCTGTAATTCCTTTTGGTGAAGGTATAGTATTATCAGATTTAAAATTAGGAATATTATATACTTTAGCTTTATCTTCTTTAGGAGTTTATGGTATACTATTAGCAGGTTGGTCTGCTAATTCTAAATATGCTTTTTTAGGTTCATTAAGATCTACGGCAGCAATGATTTCTTATGAATTAATATTAAGTTCAGCTATTTTAATAATTATTTTATTAACAGGAACATTAAATTATATAACTATTATTGAAATACAACAAGCTATTTGGTTTATTGTTCCAATTTTACCAGTTTTTATTTTTTATTTTATTTCTGTTCTTGCTGAAACTTCTAGAACTCCTTTTGATTTACAAGAGGCTGAATCTGAATTAGTAGCTGGTTTTTTTACGGAACATTCTTCAGTTCCATTTGTATTTTTCTTCCTTGGGGAATATTCTTCAATAGTATTATTTAGCTGTATTACTGCTATTTTATTCCTTGGGGGTTATAATTTGCCGGAATTATTTATTAATGATTCAAATTTCAATATCCAATCTTTAATTCTAGGACTTAAAACTTGTATTTTTACCTTTTTTTTTGTTTGGTTTAGAGCAACTTTACCTAGATTAAGATATGATCAATTAATAAATTTATGTTGGTTAAATTTATTACCTGTTGCAGTAGCATTTATAATTTTAGTTCCAAGTATTTTAATCTCTTTTGATATAGCTCCATATTAAATTTTATTATTTATTAATTATATAAGAATAGGTAATAGAAATTTTAGTATCGTATTAATTAATATTTACTATTAATAAATAATTAATATTAATCTATTAGCTATAATTTAATAAACTCAAACTAAAGTCATATTAGGGTGTCGTTTGGAGTATTAGTAATGTTTTGCCTTATTATTAATCATTTATTATTTATTAATTATTTATTATTTATTATCGTCTAATGAGAATAATAAATAATTAATTAGAATAATGAGTAATAATTATTAATTTTAATATTTATAATTGCGAATTCATTATTAATGATTTATTAATCGCAAAAGAGGAACAATTACTCCAATTTTAATTATACAAACAACAATTTGTATAACTATAAAAAAGAAACAAACGAACCAAGATATAAAAAATTAAAATTATGACAACTACAATCATTATTAATTTATTGTCCATCGGTATCTTATTTTCTAGTATTATTTCAATTACTAATAATAATCCTATTATTTCAATAGTTTTTTTAATTTCCACATTTGTACATGCTGCAGCTTACTTAATACTAATTGGTGTTAATTTTTTTGGGATTTCTTATATTGTAGTATATGTTGGGGCTATTGCTGTTTTATTCTTATTTATCATTTTAATGATTAATATTAAATACAATGAAATAGTAGAAACTGGTAAAAGTTATAATAAAAATTTACCATTAGGTTTTATTATTTCTACATTTTTTTTATTTATTTTTAATGCAATAGCAATTACTACATTTAATAATATTCCATTATTAGCATTAGAATTTTTTAATTACTCTACAAATTATTTTAATGTTAAAGATAATGTTAATTTTATTATTAATATGTCTAGCAATCCAATTATTAGTAAATATGATGATAACTTATTAGATGGTTTTAATAATTACCAATTACTAGATATAGGTAAAAAAATGGATTCTATTATTATGGAATATCCACAAATAGAAGCCTTAGGTCACAGTCTATATACTTATGGTGGTATTTTATTAATTATATTAAGTTTAGTTTTATTATTAGCAATGGTAGCTATTATTGTTATTTCTAAAGAGAATAAAAATATTTAATAATTATATTAACTATTATTTATTTTAAAATTTTGATAATGCGACTTTTTAATTATTAATTAAAATTTTAATTATTAATTAAGGGAGTAACAAAACCCCCCATGCAATAATAATAAATATTAAAAATAAATTTTTATTTTTAAATATATATTAAATATTAATTAAGGTAACTATTATAATTAAAATTTTATTTATAAAAGGGTAATAATAGTTAATGTAATATTTATTGAATTATATAATTATTAAATATTTATTATATTATATTTATTGGTATTTTTGTTTGTAGATTAAAAACTATTAAATATTTAGTCGCATTATCATTAAGGTCTTTTAGTTTAACGGTAGAACAATGCACTTTCTCTGCATAAATATTAGTTCAATTCTAATAAAGATCAAATACGAATAAATATAATAAATACTTTAAAAAGTTAACAGTTAATTAAATAATATAAATTTAAGAATAACAATTATTAATATATAATTACAAAAATAAACAAAAAAATGAAAAATAACAATAAACTAATTAATCAATATACAAATATTAAAATTAATAATAATGCAATTAATAACAATAAAATTATTATTAATAAAGCTAATAATAATATTACAGATCTTAAAATATTAGAATTACCAATTAATGGAAATAGAGCATTAATACCTACAAAAAGTTTAAACTTTAATAATGAAAATAATAATAAGAAAAATTTAAAATTTAGTAAATTAATTAATTACCTACAAACCTGTAATAATTATATTAATTTTACAATTATCCAACTTAAAAATAAAAATAATGGTAATTTTCTTAAATATAGTAAAGTTATAGGTTATAATTTTACTAAAGGTAATAGTAATTATTGGAATAATACTATTATTAATAATACTATTATTAATAATAATAATGAAAATAATAATAATGAAAATAATAATAATGAAAATAATAATAGTGATAAAATTATAAAAAAATTAGAATTCAATAAGGATTATAGCCTATATACTAGTAATACTTATAAATTATTATTTTTATTTTTTAAAAGTATGTATTGTTTAATAAGTAAACCTGTCTTTACTTATACTCCAGAAAAAATAACTATAGAATTATTTTATTA
>Ga0247741_1000139_pt1 | contig 48886 bp, 56 predicted proteins | sample UWRJL213509R2_FD_180945 | JGI IMG/M metagenome (GOLD analysis project Ga0247741, IMG submission 180945) | Plant litter microbial communities from Arlington Agricultural Research Station in Wisconsin, United States - UWRJ-L213-509R-2 | ecosystem: Environmental > Terrestrial > Plant litter >... | reverse complement strand
TGTTGGCCTCCGCCGTTGACGAAGAGCATCACCCAGGCACTATGGACGCGATGATGACAACGAAGGGCGACGTTTGGGACCCTCCTCAGCAGGTCATCGACGATTGCACTAAAGAAGTGGATGAAACTTTGCGGTCAGTACAAACGGGAACAGGAGACTAGAAGAAAGGCAAGAGACTAATGCTATACTTTGGTAGTGTTTTGCGGCGAAATGGAACCTTCATCTACTTAACCTTCGGCCAACCCCATTTTCGACGAAGATATCTGAAAAAAGAAGGCACGACACTAGAGATTAAGGAATTAGGGGAGGCTTTTCATTATTACTTATACATCTTGCGGAAAGGCGAGTGAGTGTAATTCTGGACGAGTTTCGTGTAATGAAATGGGACATCCCGCAATTACACCGTTGTGGATCAAAACAAAAATTTGACATTTTTATAGAAATCCAGCAACGGATTCTCTCCATTCCTCAGCTTCGTCTTTTCTAGCTCCGCATACGTTTCCAAAAACTGCGAATGCGAGAACACACTCGACTTGCGCTCTCCAATAGGCAGCCCACTTGCTGAGCGGACTCCATCCTTCGGTGGCCGTCTATCTGTTGGTTGATACGACGAGAAGAAATCGGAGCCGATAGAGAACGGGGTGGAAGAACCACCAAGAGGGGTAGGACGTAGGGATGAAGCGTTCAACGGGTCGGTCATGGAGGTCCTACCAGCTACATCCGGAGAAGGCTGTGCGAGGATAAACTCGTACATGTCCCTCAACCTCTCAAAATCCGTTGGGAAGAAGATATCGAAGAAGCCTTGCTTGACGAGCAGCGTCGTACACGGCACAGTCACATTCCTGAACCGTGTTTGTACTACCGGCGCGTTGACGCCCTGTATGGTGTCAGGAAGTGAGGAGAAGTCTGAGAGTAGGAGTCGGTGTCGCGGGAAGTGATTCCGTAGCGTTTGCAGCAGGTTTAAGAGCCTCGCAGGGACGTATTCTGCTGGCGACAGATTGGGTGCAAATGGCATAGAGGAGTAGAAGTTCCTCAGGCCAGGGGACCGGAGTAGGAGATTGTTGATTGGAGGCGAGTGTCCAAGGGTATTGCGGACCGAGAGAAAGGTGTTTATTAAGGGATCATCGACGGGGGTATAGACGGTATCGAAGTCGCCTTCTGGGTTAATGGTGACAAGTCCTTGGTAAGGCTTGAGCGTGCGCATATCGTACCGTACGACGTCGTGCGCGAAGTTGTCCTGTGAGAGCGTAAGATGTTAATACAGAGAGCCAAAAAACACACTACGCACGATAACTTCCATTGCAATGAAATAACAGGGTGCAGTTTCTGTCTTTTCCCAATGGAAAATGCTCTTGTGCGTGATGTTGACACACGGGTGTTTGCTTTGGAGTTTTGCTTTCTGCAACTTGACAAGGCTTTCGCTGATCTCGATGATATTGTACCTCGTTCTCTCATAGACGTCCGGATACTCCGCTTGCAGCACGTCGAGAATATCCAGGGCAAGTGTACCGTTTCCGGCACCAATTTCGTAGATGACAAAGTCCTCGTAGGGAAAGTACTTCAGCAAGTACTCGGAAACCAGGCATCGACCAACAGCGCGTCCATACCACGGCTGAATTCCATCAGAAAATCCCGGAAGTCGTCAGTCTGTTAGAGCAACTCACCTTGAACAACTCTGTAGGCGTGTGCCACAGCTGTCTGCCAGGACCGTCGTGTTTGTCCGCTCCATACTTGGCATACCTTGCTGCAACCTCCTCCTGAAACTCCGCCGAATCCCTCAGCTTGCCAAAGTCGAAAGTCGTGTCCTGTGCGTTGAAAATGGTAGCTTGCTTCGGGAAGTACCCATAGTTGGGGTTATACAGCGAGTCTTCAATAAAGTCGCGTACAAGCATCCGCACACCGACAGGTGGTTTGGTCTCTTTCTCAAGCGCATTGGCTGTTATGAGCTGCAAGTTGTGCTGAGCAGCGTCAACTTGGCCATCGAAAGGGTTCGCGTTATAGTTCCATTTGTCCTTTGGTTCGGTTCCTGGCTGCTTTTTCTGTTGAAGGTGTGTGTGAGAGGTCGTGTGGAAGAAGGCCGTCTGTCGTGCGGATGAGGATAAAAATGTGGTGGGCAGCGAACGTAGCAAGTATGGTAGCTTCTGTCGCGTCAAGGGCACGCACAGTAATGTCATGGGCCGGACAGGGCTCGCGTCCTGGACACCCAGCGATTGCAGTGAGGAGGAAGAGAGCAAGGTTCAGGTCGCTGCTCTGAGCATAGGCGGGCATGGGGACTTTCCTCCAGCGGCCCGGTGTCACCATTGCACCGCTTTACGCGCTTGAATTATATAAGTTGAGCGCCTGTGTCCTTCAAGCGCTTGCGCTACTAATACCTGAGCTCTATGTTGCCTGTCCGTCAATTTGTGCGGAGAGAACGATTATATTTTATGCGAGACTTCGATGTTCTATGGGATATTTTTCGTATATAATATATGGCTCATAGAGTAGGGCAAACTTGAAGCCCTTCGGTTTAAGATGTGGTAAATTCTGAAGAGATTTTTGGCCAACTTGAGTTCCTCTATATAACCCATGCAAGTGAGAGCTCAAAGCGTGTGTAGCCAATCCACTATCTACACGACAAGACGAAATAAGAACGGCATTCGTATATGGGGAGCCCGCGGTCTTCATATTGACGGTAACAGATCTCCCACTTTGAGTGCCAGTCATGAAAAAATGGAAACATCTGCTCGGAAAGGTAAGGCATTATACAATGAAACATAAGGAAAGTTTATAAACCTCTTTTTTCAGAGAAGATTGGCTTCAATGAAGGATTAGTCTGCAAGAGACCTGCCCAAAAAGAGACTAGATCACACTTCTTCCTACTTCTGTCAGCCACAAGGATCAACGAACATTGAATTGTATGGACCGCAGGAAACTTACTCGATCACGAAAGCCTGCAAGATGTCAATAACATGCACACCTTCGGAGTTGCGTGCAGTGATACTGAATAGACGGGCATCCTGGACAGTCAGGACGACCGCGTCAAGCTTCGTACAAGATGAAATGCATGCAAAGTCGTCGACAGTGTCTACTTTTGCTGGCCTCAATGAACCGCTCTTTGTCTATATGTTGAGCTTTTCGAATTCGTCACTGAAGCAGTAGGATATCATCAAAATATGGGATCACACTGCCCAAAAAAAAATCGAACCCCAGAAATGAAGGAGTATGTGTACTTAGACTAGGATCTGGGAGTGACCTTCTGGTTCAAGGTTGCCATCGCAGGAAGTTTCACCGATGCTTGCTGTTGGTCGCGTCAATGCGTTGTGGCATCGAGTAATGGCTTAACCACACCCTCCACATCGGAATAGTTGATAGACTTGATTAAAATCCTAGATAATGTCGCAGAATCTAACACAACGTTCCGGTACCGACAGACAGACTTACTACAAGTCGAAATGTAATGGTTGCTCAAAGACTGCGGCAGTTCGGGAGGCATGTCCGAGTCCTGGGTGCACATGGCAGCAACGCACGCGGTGGATAAGTGGGGAAGAGACAGTCTGAAGACTTCTCAATCATCCGAACTACCTTTATAGCGGGGCCGATGGTATGAGGTATGAGATCATGCTTGGGAGAATTAGGCGGATGAAAAGCTTGAATCCACTCCTTTCGATATCGCGTATAGAGATAAGTCACCAGGCGTATGAGTTTGCCTGCCGCGTCGCAATTCAAAGGCGACAACCTTTCAGATACTTGCTGTGGGCCGAATAGTCGAAACGACTCTGCAGCGGTGTTCATTGTCCCTGGCGAGAGCGCAGCGTGGCTCTGGGTCATGTTCTTCGATGCTTAATCAGACACAAGGAGCCCTCAGAAGATCAGCCAGATATTCGGCTGTGAGTCGATCCGTTCTAGGTTCCAATCAGCTGTAAAAACAAATTGAAATTGTAACGAAAGTTACGAAACCTCCGAGGTGATGAGGGTCATGGTCCTTTGGATTCCACATGTACAAAGCCACCTTCGGAGCTTGAAATGACTTGGTCTAGAAAAAATCATCTAACGAGCGCTTGAGGCGATTCATCATTCTACCACGACTGCTGTGACATTGATATCCGGTATCCTTACTCCCATCCTGCATCGAGTTTGATATAGGGTTTGAGATGAATGTCTGGGTACGAGCTGTCTTCCTTACAATTGGTGTTAACTGGCGTTGACATCCCTCTTATTAGACGGAGCATCGCAATCCAGAGGGTCGTACCTATTGGTTCAACACTGGGACCAAGCAGAGTGTTTGGGAGAAGCCCGATGGTATGTATCTACCTTATTGGAATGTCCATTAGTCGCTGACGACTCCTATAGACTTGAAGACCGCGTTTGAGGTGACGAGATATGAACTTCGTCCATCCGGCCTCATTACTGACTTATGCTATCTCAGCGCGCTTTGAATCAGACGAAATGGAAGGAGTACTTCTCTGGTGGTCGAAAATATTACTATAACGTGCGTCATATTGTCAGATCGTCTTTGTATGTATGTTCGACTGACCATCGTCACTAATAGACTGAGACGAAGGAATCGAAATGGGACATGCCGGACGAGTTGCTATTGGTTCTCGAAAAAGTGGAGAAAGATGGCCAACCACCAGCCAACGCGTACGTTCACTTTAGTTCCCTGTAGAAACAGTCATCTGACCTCAAACCATACATCTCCAGCCCTCCACGCGCTATAGCAGCCCCAGGATTCACTCCCGTTGGAGGAGCCATACAAGGTGCCACCAACCCCCTGGGAGGTGCTGACCCATCCTCATCCACCTCCGCTTCGCAGCTTGCCCCAAACGGCACCGCTCCTGGCGCTATACCCAGTCTTGCCGTCGGTGCTCACACCGGTGGAGTAGGAGCAGGTACTGGTCCGATTGGTGCGCTCCCGTCCGCTCTTCCAGCGCGTCCTAACCTCCCAGACGATCCTGTGATACCGCACAATGGGTTTCAGACTGTAGAGGAGGGTGAGAAGGCGTTCACGCACCTGTTAAGGAAGGCAGGGGTTGATGCGAATTGGACATGGGATCAGACGATGAGGGCTATCATTACGGACCCATTGTATAAGGCTTTGAACACGCTTGCAGAGAAGAAGGCTTGTTGGGAGAAGGTGTGTTCTCACTGCATTTACTCTCCTCATTTTACTCATCAAATGTTCTCCAGTATACTACGAATTTGAGACAGAAAGACCAGGAAGAGCGAGAGGCTCGACTTTCTAAGCTTCGTCCTGCCCTCCGGAACATGCTCAAAGGCAATCCAAATGTCTTCCACTACACCACCTTCCGCACTGCAGACAAGTTGTTCGCACAGCATCCTATCTGGCAGCAAGCAAAGATCGAGGCTGAACGCAAGCTCATCTTCGAGGAATATGTATCTGAGCTCAAGGAACGCGAAGTGGTATGCCAATTCCATGCATTCTTCAACGTTCATTCTCAATATTAGATTGCTTAGGCGGAAACACGCGCCTCTCGCTCGCGCAGCGTAGCAAAAGTCGTCTCCTTATTCAAAGAACTCAATGTCGACGTTGTCACCCGGTGGAGGCAAGCCTACGACCTTCTCGTCCAATCGAACGATTGGCAGTCCGATGCCGAACTACGTAAGCTCCCCTCGCTCGATATTCTCCTTGCATTCGAAGATTACAGCCGCGTCCGTGAACGGGAGTATGAAGAGCAAATGCGCCGAGCTCAAGTCGAGAAAACACGCAAGGAGAGGAAAGCTCGGGAGGCCTTTAAAGCGCTTCTGCACGATCTTGTGAAGGAGGGCACCATCAAGGCCCGGACGAAGTGGAAGGAGGTCTACCCAATCTTTAAGCAGGATGAGAGGTATCTGGATATGCTGGGCAACCCTGGGTCGAACCCGCTCGAGTTGTTTTGGGATACGGTGGACATCCTTGATCAAGAGCTGGATGGCAAGATTGTGATCGTCGAGGATGCTATCAAGAGGGTTAATGCGAATCGGATTGGTGCGGGTGATAGTAAAGATGTAGACATGGAGGACGAGCCGGATGACAAGGGTAAGGACAAGATGGATGTGAGCGAGCCGCCGTTCGTAGTCCTGCCTGAAACAACTTGGGAGGCGTTCGCGGCTGTCATCAATCCCAGTGTCGACAACAGCTTGAAGGCGTTGAGGGATGAAGAGATGAAGCTGGTGTTTAAGACGGTGTGCAGCATCTAAATCTTATCTGTCTGCGGGTGCTTATTACCTCTATTTCTTCCAGCTCCATGATGGCGCCTTGAAGAAACAGGCTGATGAGAAGAGGCGGGCTGAACGCAAGCAACGTCATTTGCAAGATGATTTACGGTATGCAATGAAAAAGCTTTCCGAACCTCTGGACATTACGCTCAAGTATGAAGATGTGCGTTACCTTACCTCTCTTGTTATGCTAAATTTGTTCTTACCACTCTTCCAGATCGTCCCCATGATTGAGAACCTTCCCGAGTACAAAGCCTTGGAAGATGAAGATGGTCGTCGAGCAGCCTTTGCTAAATATGTCAAACGCCAAAAGGTACCCGAGTTTCTCATTTTTGGAGATGTGTATTATTAACAAACTTTTGATAGGAAAGGATGCGGGAAGCTGGCTCTGACGATGGAGGTTCTGCGACAAGTCGGAAACGAAAGGAACCTGCTCGTGAACACCGGGATGAGGAACGCGACCGAGATAGGGACCGTGATCGTGAACGAGACCGTGGCGACAAGGAGAAACGGGATAAAGACTCGCATCGAGACCGAGACCGCGACCGTGAACGAGATAGGGATCGCGAACGTGATAGAGACCGTGGCAAGGACTATGAGCGGGGCAGTAGCAGGAAACACCATCACAGCAGTCGATATGATGATTATGGTGAGGAACGCCGGTCGTCGAGGGACTATGGGAGAGATAAAGAGGACAGGGAGTATAGAAGGGAAAAGTATCATCGAGATGAGAAGGACGAGAGGAAGAGGGATAGAGACAGAGACAGGGATGGTAAAGACAAAGAGAGAGAAGGGAAGAGGCCGTTTGAGAGGGAACGAAGTGGGTCTGTTTACAAAGACGACAAGGAGAAGAGGGATGCGGAGGGAAGAGATGGCAGTGACCGTGCTGAGAAGGTTCGTTGACATCATACTGATTTATGGAAGACGCTAATATTTTTGAACTTTAGAGAGCGAGGTACGACCGCGACGACCAGATGGATATTGACAAGAAGCAGTCCTCTGCTCGTGCTGAGACTCCTGAGGAAGGCGAAATATAGTCATTGCTTCGAATTATATGCATAGTATTAGGACGAGATACATGAATCAAATGCTATGAAGTGGACGTAGACTGCTCCGACTCGAGAGGAATTTCAATGGCCCCAATCCTCAGCCTGGTGTATGGCTGCTTGTGTTGAATCGTCTTTCTGTAACCCTTTCTTCTCTTCTTTTTGAAAATGTACTCCATCCTCCCTTTGGTATGTTCAACCACCGTCGCTTGTACTTTGACCTTGTCCGAAGGGATGACGGGGTTCCCACGGATTGTATATTCGCGTGAACCGAGTTCGTGTATCTCGTCGAGCACGAGCACATCCCCAACCTTTACGTCGCGCAGGTGTGGTACAGTGAGCAAGTCGCGTGGTGTCAGGATGTATTTTGTCCCAGCAAAGGATGCCACAACATATTGGGAGGGTTGTGAGCGAATAAGCTGGAATGCCGAACTCGTCGACGCTGGCACGACCGGTGCGGCGGTGTGCAGAGCCCTAAATCCACATCGTAATGGTGCTGCTGCTGTTTGACAGAATAGTTAGTGCGTGTCCACTGTACACATAAAATAAAACGCGCACCCCTCAGGAAAGCAGCCATGATGAACGAGTGAGGGGTAACGCGTAAATAATTTTGATGCGATGCGAAAATACGGGATTTCGAGCTCCGACTGAATGTTCCGACAAACGCCGACTTTGGTTCTTGAAGCGGAAAACTTCGTTGCTCAATACCTTACCCATTCCCTTCCACCTTCCTCCACCGCCTTCGCGACCAAATGCACCGTATTGCTATCGTTAACTCGGCGCGCGCTCGTGCGCTGGCCGCGTCTGCAAAGGTTGGTGGCTCTCCAGCATTGCAGAGAACGTCGAGCTCATTCCGTGGTTACCCGTTTACAGAGCTCAAAAACTATCGTTTCTCGCTCATACGCCACCGCGAAGCCAGGTAGGAGTTCTCTTAGGCTTTGTGCCATATGAGCTGGCTGCTGACCACGCGAATTCTCCCTGCGCTGTTCTCTCTCGTCGTCGAACACTTTACACGTCATTTTTAGCCGCCTCGGAGGTCTCTTCCATCCTCGAGTCTCGCATCTCTGGTACCTCGGTCGCCGGAAATGTTGAGGAGACTGGTCGTGTCTTGAGTAGGTGGCCTTGCTGTGCGCGTCGAACTATCCTTCTTACCCCCGTCCTTAAGGTGTTGGTGACGGTATCGGTCGTGTCTGGGGTCTAAGGAACGTCCAGGGTGAGCTATTCCTATTTTTAACGTGTTCCGCGACGTGCTCTGACATTCCGACCTCCGTCACTCCTTTTCTTCAGCCGAAGAGATGGTGGAATTCTCCTCTGGTGTCCGTGGCATGTGCTTGAACTTGGAAGCCGACAACGTTGGTGTGTCCATTTTCGGTAACGATCGTCTCATCAAGGAGGGAGACACCGTCAAGCGTACTGGTCAGATTGTCGATGTTCCCGTCGGCCCAGGTCTCCTTGGACGCGTCGTTGACGCTCTCGGTGACCCCATTGATGGCAAGGGCCCCATTCAGGCGGCTGAGCGTCGTCGTGCCTCTCTCAAGGCCCCCGGTATCCTGCCCCGTCGTTCCGTCAACCAACCTATGATGACTGGTCTGAAACCCATCGACGCCATGGTGCCCATTGGTCGTGGTCAGCGTGAGCTGATCATTGGTGATCGTCAGACCGGTAAGACCGCTGTCGCCATTGACACCATCCTCAACCAGAAGAGGTGGAACGACGGCCAGGACGAGGACAAGAAGCTGTACTGTGTCTACGTCGCCATTGGCCAGAAGCGTTCGACTGTTGCTCAGCTCGTCCAAACTCTTGAGGAGAACGACGCCATGAAGTACACCATCATTGTCGCCGCTACCGCCTCTGAGGCCGCACCCCTGCAATACCTTGCACCTTTCTCTGGCTGTGCCATGGGTGAATGGTTCCGTGATAACGGCAAACATGGTGTGTATCTCTCTTCGGTCATTGAGTATACATTTTCTGACTTGTATAACTCCAGCTCTCATCGTCTATGACGATCTTTCCAAACAGGCCGTTGCTTACCGTCAAATGTCCCTCCTTCTCCGTCGTCCTCCCGGTCGTGAGGCCTACCCTGGTGATGTCTTCTACCTGCACTCTCGTCTCCTCGAACGTGCTGCCAAGATGAGCGAGAAGTTCGGTGGTGGATCCCTCACTGCTCTGCCCATCATTGAGACTCAGGGTGGTGATGTGTCCGCTTACATTCCCACAAACGTGAGTTCTCTTGGGCCGATCTATCTGCGACTGCCTTGTTGATTTTGTTTATTGGTACCCAGGTCATTTCAATTACTGATGGTCAAATCTTCTTGGAAGCCGAACTCTTCTTCCGTGGTGTTCGTCCTGCTATTAACGTCGGTCTCTCGGTGTCTCGTGTCGGATCTGCTGCCCAAACGTGAGTATATGCGCCTTTTGATTTAGTTCAACCAATTTAACTCTATTTCAACAGGAAAATCATGAAGAAGTTCGCTGGTTCGCTTAAGCTGTACCTCGCTCAATACCGTGAAGTCGCTGCTTTCGCTCAGTTCGGTTCCGATCTCGATGCTTCCACTCGTTTCCTGCTGTCCCGTGGTGCCCGTCTGACTGAGCTCCTCAGTGCGTGATTTTATATCTGTTTGAATCATTCCTGTTTGCTGACATCTTCCACAGAGCAAGGTCAATACCAGCCCCTCGCTACCGAAGTCCAAGTGCCCATCATCTACGCTGGTGTCAACGGTCTTCTCGACTCGATCCCCGTCGACAAGATCACCAAGTGGGAAGCTGAGTTCCGTGAGCACCTTACCACCCAGGGCGAGCTCCTCAAGGAGATCTCAACGGGTACCGTTACTCCCGAACTCGAGGGCAAGATCAAGAAGGTTGTTGAGGACCACGTTTCGTCGTTCACTTCATAAGAGTAGCATGCCGAGTACGGGTACCGACGTTATTATATAGACCTCTCTTGAGATGTGGACTGCACCGTCTCTAGACCCAAAATTAAACTTCCTTTTCTCTCTCGCTAAACTCCATGAGTTCTAGAGTTGCTGAGCTCAAAATATTATAATCTAGGGCGCCTGATGATAATGTTTGGCGTTGGTATTTAAACCAAACAAATATTTCGTGAGTTTGATGTCTGTTTGCTCTCTATTCTTGCAAACGACTTGAAAACTTCAGGGGCCACGGGATCCCAAACATCTATCTGCTTTTTGCTTGCATCATTGTAGACTCGGCTTGCTTTTCATGCCTACCAGTCGTTTTGAGCCCTCATCTATCAAAAATAAAATCAAGCGCGAGGAGATTGCCAAAAAATCCAAAAAAGCAAAGAACCAGCAGAAGCTACAACGCCGGCTTGCTCAGGCTAAACTGGAAGCTAATGACCCTGCTATTAAGAAGGTACGAGCGCTCTGACAGTGGTTGGACGTGTCCGTTTGCTTACCAGATCTGTGAAGAAACGTATAGCGGAGAATGTCCCTCGGACCCTCGATAATATGCGGGAGTTTGACCCGTCCATCTTAACGGCCGATCCATCAACTTCTTCACAAGCTCAGCAGCAACAAGAAGAGCATCAAGCAGACCTCGACAACGATCCTTTCGCGTCCTACTTCTCCGAGCTCGTGGACGACCCAACGGTTCCTCCAAAGATCCTCATTACAACCTCATTTAAAGCGTCCAAAGCGACGTATGACTTTTGCGACGAGCTTGTGGGTGTATTCCCTGGGGCTGAATTTCGGCAGCGTAAGAAAGGGAAGGGGTTTGAGATGGGGCGGATTGCGGGTTGGGCGGCGGATCGGGGGTATAAGCATTTATGTGTGGTTAATGAGGATATGAAGAAACCTAGTGTGTGCTCTCTGTCCGTCGAGGGAGGCTTACGCTGACTGATAGGGACTTTTCAGACGCGATTACGCTCGTCCATCTCCCTGAAGGACCATCAGCCTACTTCAAACTAACTTCGGTGGAACTAACAAAACAGATTTTCGTATGTCCTCAGTTGCCCCCATTCCTTACCCAGCTTGTCCTGACTATGCCTTTGCGCCGAACGATAGGGCCATGCACGAGCAACACCACACCACCCAGAACTTGTCCTCAACGGCTTCGTAACACGACTCGGCCACGCCGTTGGCAGAATGTTTCAAACCACCTTTCCTCAACTACCTGAATTCCAAGGTCGGCAGGTCGTCACTCTACACAATCAGCGCGACTTTTTGTTTTTCAGGCGGCATCGGTTTGTCTTCGATTTTAAGTGTAATTCGTAAACGTTAATTGATCTCATGGCCTTTTTTACAGATACGCATTCAGGTCAACAGAGAAAGTGGCCTTGCAAGAAATTGGACCGCGGTTTACGCTCAAGTTACGGTCGCTAAAGAAAGGTCTTCCTGCTGTGTATAACTACGGCGAGGATCCTCAGACTTTGGCGTTGGCACCTGAGCCTCAACTTGGTGTGGATGTGATAGTAGACGACGAACAACAACCCTCCGCAGTTGATGAGGAGTCGTCGACTGGGCAATTGCAGCCACCAAAGAAAAAGACAGTTCCTCCAAAACATGACGAGTTCATTTGGCAGTGGAAGGTCAGTCATATTCGCATTCACCGAGATGTTCCACTTTATCTGACTATATCTATAGCCGGAGCTGGAGACCTCAAGGAAGACCTTTTTCTTGTAGTGTGCGTGCATTATTTGTGATCGATATGTATCCATCCAGTTCCGTTAAATACGAATTTATTCAACGGATATATGGAGATTTGCTATATGCTGAAAACACTGTAGATGTAGTATATGGATCCGTTTATCCTGCTGGATTCAGCAGTCGTAAGACTCAAGAAACCGTATGTCACGTGCTTTCGTGCAGGCGAATTTGATTGCTTCAAGTTGCCTACGCATTCCCTGGCTTTTACTCTCGTACGCCTACGTGCACCCAAGACACCACAGGCAACATAATTATTTTTCAGATCTCAGCAGACAAGATGCCGTATTATCAAAACTGCAGCTGCAGCCCATGCCACGCGCTTTCCCAGGTGGAAAAACGGCTTGCAGAAGCGAAAGCTCTCGTGGAACATCTAACCCATGAAATATGCCGCCTCAAGTCCACCGTGAACATGGCCCACGATTCGCTCATTAGTCGCCTTCCTCAAGAATTAGCCTCGCGGATTTTCACATTCTGTATCTCACCTTTCGCAAACCAATGGCTGGCACCAAGTCGTGTTCCAGACAGGTCTGACGGGAGTCACAGCACTGTTGGCACCTTGACCTTGGTGTGCAGTGCATGGAAAAATATTGCTTGGTCGACACCACAGCTCTGGAATGTGTTCGCCATAGGGCTTCGCTCGCATCAAGACGCATCCATCCTTCATCTCACTGAAACGTATCTTAAGCGTTCCGGGGCTCTCCCACTGGCAATACGAATTTACATGCAGGAGAAAGAAGATCTCTCACAATTTCCAAGTGCCGCGTTCTACCCCACGTTCGACAGTCTCAATGTTCACTCGCATCGCTGGCACACACTGGCGTTGCACATTCCCTTCTCGTTAACTTCAAGGCTCCATGGTTGTCCCTCCAGTGAAGCTCCTCGGCTACAGAGCCTCATACTACGCACGATAGGTCGCCCATCTGGCCCGAGGTCGTCACTAGGTTTTGGGTCACCCAATGCACAATTCCGCCCTTCCACTGTCGAAATGAGCGGATTGTATCTCAAAGCCGTCCAAATTGACTGGAGCCATACTACGCATGTGGATGTCCTTTCTCTTTCCATTGACGAATGTCTAGAACTCCTCCGCCTGGCACCCATATTACAAGAATTTGAGATAAAAAGCATCATTGATGGTGATACCAGCTCGGAAGCCCACTCTCTACCATTAACACACTACTCTTTGAAAAAATGGGACTTACACTTTAAACCATCGACTTCTATCCTTTGTGATTGTCTTACACTTCCGAAGCTGGAAAGTTTGACGATTCACGGCAAAGGACCTTACCCCTCTGTCGAGCACCTGTTGCAGCGTTCCTCCTGCCCCCTCTCGTACTTTGCCTTAGGCAATGCTGGAGGAGGCGACGATTTAGGCCTTATCCCTCTTTTTCGCGCCATGCCCCATCTGGAACACTTCTATCTTGCAGACCTCGATGCCGGCGATATCCCCGACCTGTGTGCTCTCATGGCTAGTACCGCCGCCTTCCTGGCGGATTCGGACAAAACTACCCTATTCCTTCCTCGATTGGAAACGGTCGAATATTTTAGATGTCCCAATATTCCCTGGGTAACGATTCCATCTTGGTTCCCACCAACGGAGAAAAAACCTAACACACTCTATCGGCCTCTTTCCACCGTTATAATCTATATCTACATCCCGCCTGTCGTGATGTACGACCATGCCATTGATCGCAACACTATCCCAGGTCTCATGGAAGTGGTTCACAGGGGCTTCGATTTTATGATCAAAAATATTTTCTATGACGACGAAGAGGAAGAATCAGACTTCATTGAAGATTCTAGGCAATATCACAATTTTCAGGAAATGAGTGTACATTGACGGACGGCAGTGTCGTCTCCTTTTTGCGAGGCAGCCCCACTACTAGTGAGCGCAGTATGTAAACTACCATAGAGGCTTCGAAGCGCGAGGTTCGCATCTAATCTGCTTCATTCATGACAATTACATCGGGATGACGGAGATCGAGACTTAAATCTCTGTATCTGACCACCTGGATTCGTTAAAATCGGTTCCCAATTATAATATGGAGCTGAGAATAGTCTCTGAGTTTGGTTAAGAACCACTGCCAATGGCCATTGGCCATAACAAATAATAGACTTTAGTATCTAGGCAGACAAAACTTCTAGAGTCTAGCTTTCGACTCGGCAATTTGCTTATGCAAAGCATGCAAGTCCTCAGCTGCCTTTGCAATTTCCTGCACAAACTCTGCATTCGGCATCTCCTTACGAGATGTGATAGTGTATTGCAGTCGATCTGGAGATAATTTCATTGAGCGTGCAAGAGAGGAATATTGGCATGAAGTAACATACCATCGAAACCCGTCATATATGCAACCCCGAAGCCGTCGGGGACAACCTAGACAGCATATAAGCGATCATAAAAAAATAGGAGACAAGGAAAGCGTACCTCGCCCCATCCATAAACAGGAAAGTGCTTCGAGAAGACAGCGGATGTGCTTAGTACCCAGTACGACGATCTTGCAAAAACAGGGTCTTTAAACAGTTCCGGAACTTCCTCTCCTTCCTGCAGGAGCTTCTTAAGACCGAACAAATGTCGGTCCACACCTTGACCTTGACCACCAGCCTTGGCGAGAACAATATGCTTCTTCGCCGCCTGGTCGAACAAGTGCTTCCTCGTCTCGATCGTTGCGCTCTGATCATCCATGCTCTTCACCCACGCATCCGACTCGCTCGTAACAACACGGATAGCTTCCGTGCGTCCCTTGTAGAACTTGCGTGTCGTAGCAGCCTCGTATGTTCCTCCGATCCGCTGACTCGATCCAATAAGTCTGCGATACGCCAGCTGCACGATCATCTGCGCCCACGAATCGGGCGAGACACCAAATTTCTTGATTGCAGCTTTACCGTAGGATGTCAGATAGAAACCGAGTTCTTGGCTTTCGGCTAGTTCTGTGGCGGCTTTGTTGGCAGCTTCGATAGCCTGTGTGGTAGCCGAGGAGACTTCCCAGTCGAGAGGCGTGGGTGTGGGTGCTGAGTTGGTGGTGCTGGCGGGCGATCCATGGTCGAAGGAGGGGCTGTAGAGATTGTCCAGAACTTCGTCGCACATCCTCGCGGTAGGGGTACCATCCATAACAGAGTGCTCGCCCATGATACCGGCATACCCGTTCTCAAAGACGATGAACTGGACGGGTTTGTCGACCCATCGATTCTGTAAGCCCACAGGGACCCCATTGACTATGTCTCCGTGCCAGAGCGCGCGACTGTGATGAACCGAGTCGCTGGGACGCGAGGAGTCGAGACAAACGACAAATGCAGATGAATGGATGGCGTCTAGGATTTTCGAGTTGTGCAGGTTAGATGAGAGCTCTGCGTAATCCTGTAACTAGATCAGAAACGAAGGATTGTAAGGGTGGAAGTAGTAGTTAACCTTTGACCACACATCGCGATTCGACGCAGCTAAAACGCCAACGCCAGGGTATTCGTGTAGGGTATTGTCCCAGATGTGCTGGATTTGCCTTCAGGGGTTTAGCCATGAGTTTGCTCCAAGTTACAGGGATGCTCACTGTTCAATTTCCGCTGTGCTCAAGATCCGACCGTTTTGTGTAACATCGACCTTCCAGACACGGTTCTTGCGAATAACGATGATGTGTCCTGAATCACCCTTGTCTCCAGGTTTCGCATGAGATACGCTCCAGTCTAGTCCATCACCTGGAACACGACAACAATCAAACATCCACCTATTGGCAGGTTAGACGGACAGCGGGGGACAACAAAGACGCGTCGACTCACCGATATGTGTCCATGCACATCGACCCTTCCTTCGTGGCCTCTGGCTTGATGAGACCCTGCTTGAGCTGCTGTCTAAAGATCATGGCAGCTCTCGTGATGCCAGCGGCACGAGAAACTGGCGTTTGAGAGAGATGTGGAGGCGACTGGTCAAACCCATCTGGAAACTAGAGTAAGCATCCCATGATGAACGCGAACCCGCTGTGATCCTTACAATAGTAAGATACGTTTATAACGACCTGAGTTTGCCCGTGAGGTTAGATACCTGAGATGTAGATGTTCAAGCTCACCGAATCGCGATAGCCTAGATACCCCGCGTCGTCCCACCACTCTTCCAGCCAGTGTGGTCGCTGACCGGCTCGTTCCAATAGGCGCTGGTGGAGCTCTGGGCCCTTGCCGATCGCGAAGTCGTCAATCTTCTTCGACACGGTTGAGTATTCCGCATCGGACCATGCAATTGGCTTCAACGTTTCCTTCAATCGCCCTAGCGTATCCTGCAGAGCTGGAACAGGGAGATTGGGGAGGGTACTCTGAGCAGCGAACGTGGTGGTTCCAGGTAAAGGTTCTGGTGCAGCTGCCTTCCAGTTCACGGGACGTGAACGCCTTGCAGAGGTCGAGGCCATTTGTCGGTAGTGACAAGAAGGAGTCAACAGAGACAGACGCCGAGACTGGCGGACCAGCATCGTTTGATAATGAAAATTCAACGCGGAACAAGCCCAGAACAACCTTATGTGTTTACAAGATGGCGTATGATTCCACGCCTGGTCGGCTAATGCCATAGCCGACCCGAGCCAACGATAGCCAATTATGTTGCCAAAGAGCATTAAGCATACACATGATAGGTAGACTGATTTAGAGCTCTCTTGATTGCTCATTTGCTCATAATTCATGGTTCATTATTGGATCAGAAATCATTGGTAGGTAAATTTACAAGGGCGGTCAAACGTTCAGTGAGAGTATGATGTGTTGCGTTTCAAATACATTGCTTGTTGATGATAGCGGTTCTCGAAGTGGCGGGCAGATCCAAGGACTTTGTGTATAGAACAGGCTCAAGTGAAGAGCGCTCCTCTGGGCTTCTTCAAGGATTCAGCGATACCGAGGAAGGTCTCCGCTAGGCGGACCTAGATAATATTGTGCAGAGTTTAGATGGGAGCACGGATGAAAAGTGAGGCCATACCGTATCGAGAGCCTCGGCGAAAGACGACTCAATAGTAGCTGCAGCCGGAACGAGAGGGTCGCGAGGGACGCTGGTTTGAATGTCATGTGCGATTTGCACCATCCTACGCAGAGTGCCGAAGTTGCTGGTGCCGAATCCCACCCCGTGGAACGACAATGGTTTTCTATGAGGAAAGTTAAAGTGGGGGTGATGGCATGAATCTCTGTGAGACGTACCCCAATGCAACTGCAGCACGAGAGAGGGACTGCATATCTTGATCGTCGATGCTACAGTCACCATCGGATAGGAATATGACAACCGGGGTACTGAAAATCCGCGTGGGTTGAGTCAACAGCCTTCAGAAAGATGAATATGAACCAACCGTTCTGTGCTCCAATGCTGCCTCATGATTTTTTCTGTGGCCCTCACTGCCAGATTGTAATTGGTTCCTCCGTCAGCGTCATACTGCATGACCTTCGCAAGCAACTGATCCGGCGAACTTGTGAAGTCATTATTGAGACAGTTTATCACAGTATGGTCGAATAGAATGACAGAGTATGAGTCTCTGCGCGCTGCTGTTTGACTTTGACCCGAAGTGATGGCAGAAAGCCTTGACATCCAGAAGCTGTAGAGCGAAGAATACACGGCTCCCAATCTGTTATCATGTCTTGCAGCAATTTGTTTCGTTACAGGGGTTCCCGCCAGTGGTCGTCTGTCGTCTATTTGCATTGACCCAGACCTTCAAGGAAGTTAGAAATTTCATGGGGCAGCATCTTTTCTGCAACTTTACATACCGATCAATCACAAAGATACTATTACACCTTAAGTCAATCAAGCCGAAGAAAAAAATCACTTCAGGAAACTTACACGTGGAAAGCTTGCTGCAGAACGGCCGGGTTTTTACAAGTGAAATGGTGTCCATCGTGCGACGTATACCTGCATTTTTGCTCAGATGACAAGGAATGAGAGCCAGAACGGTGGTTCAACTCACCCTAGCCCTGCGGTACCGTTAGCAGTGGTATGGTGAGGGTGGAAGAGCGGCAAGGTGCAATGTGATGGCTGAGCCGGATTAGAGGTACTTCCCACATGTTCGGGACCTTCGAAGGGAGTGTCAGATAAGCCACAAAGGGAGGAGTAGTCTATATACCAGGACACATAGCATCGCTGCGATTGAATAAGTGAATCAGCACCCCAATGCTGTCCAAAAGCTTAGCAAACTGACCACTTAGCAAAGTTCGAACGATCATCACGGGAGTAAGGATCTGTCGATACAATACATTATTTAGTATTCCGTGACTTGAGTGTGCTGAATAGCTGCATCATTACCAACCTTTGAAACCTATGAAATTACAGCAACACCGTTAGCAGACATCTTTATAGATAGGGCTCTATTCTCACCTGATCTCCTCCAGAACAAGTCGTGAGTTATCCAATCCTTGGGTTGATCTGGGTTAGGATTGATACGTGTTTGGATATGTTGGACGTCAGATGCGTTGCAGGCCCCTTGAGAATTAGCACGACAGTTATCAATGTGTACATGACGTCCCATGTCCTGGCAGATAAGACTGCACATCATAGGAGCACCGTCGTCATCAGATCCGAATTTTCGTCCATTAAGCTCAATGACGGCGTCAGCGTCTTCTATGGCCCAGCGTGTCTTGGACATAGACCCGTGGCTCGTCTCATGCTCCTGCTGAGAATGGCCTATTTCGAACGAGTGTAAATGACAATTTTATGAATGCTGCATAATCGATACTAAAACTCACCTAGAGGAAGGGTGCAATAATAGCCACAATGTTGGCATCTGGATACAAATAGATGACTCAGTCAGGCCGAAACTAATTGCTTTCAAAAGACATACCGTGTCTCACAGAAATGGAAGGGCTTGGGATCGGCAGTATGCGTGTGAGCGCCAGTGTGGCTACGCTTCCTAGGTGGGATTGGGGTGATACAAGGAAGGCGTTTTGCGACTTGGATGAGATCGAGGTCAGTAAAGAATTAGATACAAACCGATGATTCGATACCTTGAGAATACTTAACGAATTGGCTTAGTTTCTAAACCAAGTGGAACAACGGCGGAACTCACCTTCGTGTACTGGAAAGTTTCATGCCGACCTGTGAAAGTGGCTTCAATTGACTGAGGGGCTGTGTCAATTTCGCAGATGCCATTGGCTGAACATAAAGCTTTGCAAGCATGCGCTTCACTTTATTACGTGCAACGCATAAGCTTTGTTGCTACTGTTATGTTAAAATGTAATGGCTTACCCGCAGAGGTGGACCGCCCCATCACGAAGCGAATGCAGATGGTCGCTGCTTTCACAGAGCCGATTACATAGCTCGCATTTCACGGGACACATACGATTGTCGCAAAGGTGTTCGTCGTGAGCGATCTCACTGTGTGGACTTATGTTAGTACTAGACAATTAGATTCATTGGACGACTTACCTCGAGATAGCGCACGTGCCAGCACAAGCGTAAGCATTTGCGTTTTTCGCCTTTCCGGGAGTGGGAATGGCCACCAGATGACAAGGCTATCAAACCGATGAGTTCGAGGAAGATTGGATGAAGTAGTCGACAGACCTGTCCGCAAGCGTGAGTCCTAGAAGAGCAACGATGCTCCGAGTCCTTATGGCCGGTAACCTGTAATAGTGATAGATTTTGATGTATGCTAAATCCTTGAATGATCCCATACCTGTGTGCACTCGCCCAGACACCCATTCTTATCCTTCAAAACGCAAGGTTCGCCACAAAGGTGGTCCTCGACAACACACCTACGAACGGAGTCGGATGCTAGTTTATAATGGGAAGACAGGCGGAATTGCTTACACATGCTTTCCGCTGTGGCCAGCACTGCAGTGAAATCGTCAGCAATCTGAGGCTACGGCAAAAAAAATTGAACCCACGGATATCCACACTGTTTAAGATCGTCGGGATGCTCATCAGTAAACTCACACCCACGCATACATTTGTGAGACGTCATGCAGTTGTGTGGCCTACCATCATGTCTGCGATTGAGTATGCAAAGCAGCTGACAGGAGTTGCATGGTTGCTTGCAGAGCTCGACGTTGGCTTTGATGTCGATGACTGTTGCGTCGATTGTACGATGTAAGGCGGTAATGCTGGCATGTGGTGTCTTCTGGAAACCCTCAAGATTCTGCGAGATCCAGAGGCGAACGTGCTCGACTCTGGTGTCCACGACATGGGTAAGATAAGTCGAAAGCCCTTGGATCCATTCCTCTTCGTTCGTGGTTGATCGCAAGGAGTAGCCGTCCCACGACAGGCAGAGTTCCTTCAAACGCGTGTCTCGTTCGCCATGAGAGCTCTCCGTGTCAGAAATGAAAAGTTGATAGGGAGAATCATCGTATTCAATGGTAGCGTCCGTGTCAAGGTTCTAAAACAAGTCTCAGAGCGTATCGAGGTCCGGCAAATTGTAACATACCTTGAGAGGTTCTGGATTTGGTTCGATCTCGGAATACCCATATGCAAGAGCCTTGCGATGAATGGAAAGAAGCCTATCGGCACGGTGCGAGGCCATAGATTCTAGCCAGAGAATAAGCCATCTTAATAGATGTCACTAGTCAAGAACCTTACGTGAAATTGCCCTCCAGTCATTCGCCTGACAAGAAACCATGAGAGGTGTTTTAAAAATAAAATAAAAATAAATGAACGCGACACACCTTGAGTTTAGCCATCAAAGTCTTCATGGTCAGGAGAAAGTTTCCAGCATTGCCATGAGTAGCATCTTGTTTATCTAGCTGAGTTTTGATAACCGGAAACAAGGTGTAGAATTGTTTCGACTCGATGACTGGCCATGGAACAATACGCAGCTGTCCAGCATGCAAGCGCGAAATGAAGTTGGATTCTTGCTCCTCCTGGACGATTTTCTGCAAGATATACGTAAATACCTGTCTCGCTCAGTGCCATGGGTACTATATTACCTGAAACTTCAACGAAAATCTGAAAGCGGTGAATTAGCATCGAGATAAGTTGATGATAGCTTTGAAACACACTCTCTAACAATCTCCTTCTTGTCGGAATCAACAACGTCCTGAGAATATCCGAAGTCAGCAAAAAAAGCGTGAGATCGCTTGTACAGGCAGGTGGGCACCTTGATTATAATGACGAGAGTTGAACGGAAGAGCGTAGGGTTAGCAGCTGGGTCGAAGACGGTGGACGATGACTGGAACGACTGGAATAAGCCAGCGATATCTCTTGATAGAGCGAAGTTGTTGCGGAAGAGAACCTAAGTGACGCTAGTTCGAGAATTGGAAGCCACGGAGGGTTTGAAGAGCCCTTACCAGATTAGAAATTGCAGTATTGAAAAGAACCAAAAGAGTATCTTCCTGAGCCGAACGCTCGATGCTGTGGACGCCTATACGACATCAGCGAGAAAGATCAGCGCAAAGGCTGTCAGGGGGATGCAGTTACCTTCAAAGTCCAATGCGACTATCATGGCATCATCGGTAGGTGTCACGGACATCCATACGCCCTCTGTACAGATGATTCAAAAGATGCGGTTGTACGCGAGATGACGAGACTGACCAGTGGTTCTCATTGCGCTTCCGGCAAAGGAAGTATCCACAAGATGGTTCAGCGCATAGCTCTTCCCGACAGACTGTTCACCTGATTGAATTGAAGCGATGAATAACTATATCTATTTGAGTATGAGAAGAAAAGTTACCCATTGATGATACGACTTTGACAGGCTGAAAGTCCAATGATAGCGTCAGTGCTACCGCAGAGTTGGGTATGCCACAATGCTCACCTTTGATGCCAGATATGATTGGAGGATAGATTCATACCAACCGAACGAGATGCTATCAATGACAGTGCTTACATCCGCACCCAATAGAGATCGTTCGTATTCTGCAGAAGTCACACCATCCTTTAGAGGAATGAAACGGTTTTCTCGAGTGATTGCCAGGTGAATTGGAATCAGGCAAAGGATATCAACGACCCATTCACCAACGCGAAATTGAGATATACGACTTGCTGAGCTCGAAAGATCCATCATAAGGTCTGTGAAGGCGACGGATTCAACAGTAATTGAGCGTAAGACATCTCCAGTTGGTTTCCGGGTTTTCTGCTCGAAGGTCTTGATCAAAGTGCTGAAGTACGACGAAAAAGAACCATATCCTCCGCTGGTTACGCATGTAATCCGCTTTGGTGAATGATACATATTTGACGTCCTTGTACGGCGCTCGACAGCTGGTAACACCGGGAAGCGAGTCCAGACATCATAGTGGCAGTCAAGAAGACAATTATTGGAAGTCATCAGGTGGGAGGTGTCATCGTGACGAGAGCCCGACTTTTCCTGGAACATGAACTCCGTTGCCTTCTTTGTGATGTCAAGGACGAAAGACCTGCATTCTCTATCCTCGAAGTTGAAAACAATGAGGTGCACAGTTGGCCGGTTGATGAAAGATGTCAATCCGATAGTGTTGTTCCCAACGTCAACGTCGACTTCTATGCCTTCGTTTGAGCCAAATGTCGTCCAATGGAACGCTCGGACCGTTGTCCTTCCGTTGTGATCAAACGAAGCAAGGAAACAGGATCCATCGGGGGATGGAAGGACTGAGGTCGGGATTTGGTTTAACTGAAGTGCAGCGGGTCTAATTGTTTGGAGATGATCGGAGATCAAAGTCACTTGCAGCTCGAGGTTTACCGTAATATACTACTCACCGGCATTGTTGCGTAATCAAGGAGAAGATTCTGGCGCGACCTTGATTGTCAACCAGCAATAACTCCTCGCTGCCAGTAACGAAACAGAGTCGGAGGATAGCTGCTCCAGCCTCACACCAGCGAGACAGATCAACAGGGTGGGCCCATGACTGAAGTGACGCATAGCTTTCGTCGAACACAAAAATATAGAGTTGTTCCTAAAGAGGTTTTCAGATCCAAGAATTGTATCGTAGTATAGAACCAGGCAAACCTTGGAGCAGGAGTGAAGGGCAAGCATGCGTTTAATCTCATCAAATGCAATGTTGATGTCCTTTCCAATCTTATCTTGGCGAATCACCCTCCGAGGCCGACGGTTTTTAACTGCGTTGCCGATGGTTGAAAGAGAGTCAAGATAGATCGAAATAGCACCTCGTTGGTCATCTGTTATCAACAACAGCTTGTCATTGCTCAGTAACTGGGCGTGCCTAAGGAAGACGTGAACATTGGAATCGCCTGTTTGGTGGGTACACTTACAGTATGGAGTGGTCGACAGGCAGTTGGAAGGACTGCGCGAAACGTTCATTGATGGAGGGCTTGGGGATGAATTTCGGATCCAGCTGAAGATTTTGACGATGCTCAGCACTAAGTTCAAAAAACCGAATCGTGTACTCCGTGGCAGGGTCAGTGTGGGTTTGTACCTCCGCTGAAATCTTGACGGGACGGACTGTCGCAAATCAGGTCAGCGCGAAATAATCTGGAAATAGATTCGCATACACTGGCTGTAATAACTTCTGTGGCCGACCTCGACGCTTGTCAGATAAACGCTCCGTCTGTGCCATGAATAAATAAACAACGGATTGAAGAGATGATCGAAACCTTACCCTTCTGCCATTGTCATCGCACCACCCGCATCGCTCTGCGCCTTCTGCAATCCGCTAATCACCTCGGCACAGAGGTTCGCATACAGCGACTGTCTCTTGCCATCAGCAACACGACTGATTTGCGCCAAGCAAGCTTTCCGCTGAATAGTTTTGGCGCTTTTCAGCATCCGAGCTCCAAATTTTTGGATGGTGTCCTCGAGATACGACGCCGCAAGGTCCACGGCACTCGATATCTTCTCGACTGAGAGGTTTCCGCCGTACTTGGACGGATCTTGGATGTTTTGGATAAACGTCGAGTCCAACATGTGTGCAGTCCTGGTTTTGATACGATTGCGAAGGTTGGAGGATGCAGTAGACACACCAGGTAGGAGGCCAGTGGCGAAAGAAAACCAGCCCTTCGATGAATTAGCAGAAATAGCTGCAGTCAGGTCGGCATCCGTGAATATCAAGCGAATAAGCTCGTCCTTCTTGTCGGGTGGTAGATCGTCGTGGACTTCCAAGCACATTTCGACTGTGATGAGCTGCTTCTTGAGTTTCCTGTACTCTGGTGTGGATATCTTGTTCCAATCTTCATCCTGATACGAACGTTCAAAATCCCTCAGCAATTCTGGATATAGTTTCATCAGATGACCAAATGGATCTAGGCCAGATTCAGACCCGACGCAGTGAATTTATTCGGGAAAAAAAAAGATACCTTCCCCAGATTCTCCATGAAGGTAGCTCAATCTGGTCGCAAGGGAATCGAAATTGCATTGCCTATTAAAACGGTGTGAGAATCGATGAATGCAAGTAGAATTCAGACAAGACGTACGGGAACAACCTTTGCACGCGCTTCAAAACTTCGGAGAGCAAGGTGTCCTCCAGCTTTGAGTTGCCGTCCGCCAATTCCTTTTCAGATTGTTCAAGCTCTGACTTCTCCGAGGCCTTGATTTCCGCATCAATGGCCAACTTGCGTTCCTTCGCTCGTTTGCATATATCCGGGAAGCGCGTTGATAGACCTTCTTCGACAAGGTATTGCATCCCTTCGAGATTGACAGATGGGTCGATGTCTATGGTTCCATTTTCCCTAACATACAAGATGAGGTATCACTCTGAACTGAAGGCGCGGAATCTTACAGAAATTGGCGCAATTGGACTGGGTTAAACGAATTATGTTTGATGGCGGAAGTAATTGCCCGCGATGGTACCGAGCGCGATGTTAGAAAGCCTTGAGACATTTCTCCGGTCAGGACGATGGGCTCAACAGGACTTTTCATCCCTGCTGTACGTGAGCTTGGGTCGCTTTGGTATGAATCTGGTGGTAGCGATATCTGAAAGAGGAGCCGTTGAGTTCACTATGATATGTTGACGGATATGGCACCTACATTGAATCCAACGCGAGTGGTTACGTTCTCCTCCTGCTCCAGAGTCTTAGCAACTTCGAAGGAGAATAATCTGTCCATCTCATCGTCCTCGTTATCTTGACCACCTTCCGTGGTATCATCCTCATTGTTGCTCCAAACGAACGCTTTGGACTCTTGGTCGGAGAAGAGACAGATAATTTGATGTGCAATCTTCGTGAGGTATCTGAATGGAAATGGGGTCAGGCTGCAGAACAAAAACGCAACGAGAAATTTACATACCTCATGAACGTAATTCGGTTACGACGGAGCGAGGACGGAGCGTCATCCTGCCAGGTAGCCTTCTCGGGCCAGTAGACGAGGTAGAGCTCGCTTGCAGCGGCTCTCGGGGGTACAGCAATGTACAGTCCAGATTGAAGTGCCTCTCGAGAGGCGGTATCATTCTTCGACAACAGCTGCTCCGCCCTACCAATCCGGTTAAGAAGGCCGAGACGGAGATTTTTTTTGAAAGCACCCACTGTTCATTGTCGACAATTCCCAGTTCCAGGAAGAGAGCGACGATTGACTCTCTCGAGCCATAAACTCCGATGGGTTGGACGATGCTGGCATCCAAGGCTTTGAAGTCGACTTTAGTGAGCGACGTGTATGCGCCAGGCGACACTTTATTGATGAATTTGCTCAAAGACTCTTGGGCGATAATGATCTTGTCGACTAGATTAAGAGGACAAAATCAACCACTACTCGAAAGTCTTCATGATGTACATACCTAAGCCACCGCTACCCTGTTCGGTGATTAGCTCCAAAAGGCAGAACAAATTCTCGAACAAAGTCGCGCGTTCTGTAGCAGGGCTGGTGCCAGAGGCAATGCCCGTGTCCTGGCAGGCGAGAATCAATCAATTACAACCAATGCTAACGCTCGCCAATTGATATTGGTAGCATACCGTCTGCGTTCTAGTACCGCCGTTCATGTCAACATCCGTATTCTGTTAGACCACGCCTCGTCAGACAATTAACATCACGCTGGATTAATGGTATGCTTACAGTTGCGTCTGGGTGATTGACAACCACGGCGTCGGGCATCTGATTTGGTGTCAATTGACATGGACATAAATGTATAGAAATGGTATCTAGAGCGTACGGGTTCGTCGGCGTTCCTGGGAGGTAGGACATCACCGTACATCTGTATGCAACCTTGTCAGCCAGAACAGGTAGGACCGCGACTTCGACATACACTGTCGTCGTCGTCGTCGCCAGCAGTGGTTTGAGCATCTTTCTCGTACTTCATACGACGGGGTACGACGTAACCTTGGTCTGCATCTTCCGGGATCTGTTCGACCTCTGAGTCAGCATGAGGGACTTCAAGATGGTGCAAGGGTACTCACAGTTTTGACGTTGAAGTCCAGAGACGAGCCGGAATCTCCAGCATCGTCAGACATCTTTTGGAAGATGAGAAAAATAAATAAGAATAACTGATAGGCAGCTGGGACCTACTTCCTGATCCTCATCTAAGATAGATGCCACGTGGGCCATTCATGTCGCCGGTCTGGTTAGATGGCATGTTGAACTAGAGGAGACAAGATAAACGACCTCTTGATTTGAGTTAAATTCACTTACGTCGACTGGTCGCTCCTCATGACCATCTATGGAAGCTACCTGAACCGACGAATTGTCGTCGGTTGTAGTGACAAGGTCCCATTGAGGATCTGCTGTGGCGACGATGGGCGATATTCGAGGTAAACATGCAGTTACAGTAGCTCACCCGGGTCTGTGACCATATCTGCTGGAGAATGGTCTCCCATTTCTTTGAAGTTGAAGTCTGTGTAAGAATGTTGCTAGTATATGCGCGAAAGTGTTGTGGGGGGTGAAAGAAAGGAAGGAAGGAAGATAGGCGCCCAAGGTCCTTTGAAGATATAGTGTGAATCACGAGGCAAATCTTGATAAGATGTGATAGGAGAACAAAGGAAGACTATGGAATAATCACGTCAAATTGGAAGAGCTCGTTTCGGAAACCATCGATAGACGCCCAGCATTCTGACCAGGTTTTCAAGGCAACTATTAGGACCACAAGGACAAATTCCTGACCTCAGCACGAAACCGACGCGTAATTCCTTTGCTACACACCTATACACGGTTCCACCAATGAAAGACGACCTCAGCAAGATACAGGACGCGGTTTTGGCTGGCCAACAAAGGATCGTGTCGTATCCTGGAACTGGCCAATATCAAGGTGCCTCGCAGTCAGATAGTACTGGCATTGCTTCATGTGGCCTTGCGGCTCTGAACTGCGCAAGAGTTGCCTTTCAACTTCAAGAAGAGTGTGTAAAAGATTCTAGTTCATCGCCATCGACAGACGACTTTCTTCGCGACTTGCTCTCACGACAAACAGTTGAGGTTCGTGTCAACATCATGCCATCAACACTGTCCCTGATCCGAACGTCGTCGCGTCTACTTGCCATCTTTTAGGATATTATATCGATATGCGCATCATGGACGACAAGCGCACATTTGGAAGTAGAAGACATCCTAGATCTTCCTATTTTCAAAAAGTCCTTCAGACTTGCCAACATGAAGTACGGTCAGGCAACACGCTCAGAGTTTCGGGCATTGCTTGAGTGAGCCTATTCTGCCTAAGATTGTTTGCATAATTTACAAGATGAAAATAGTGAGATGGGGAACACAGATAATGGCGTAATTGCATCCATTATCACTCGACCCCCGGAAATCATCCTTTGCCTCAAGATTTCAGTCGCATCCTCTGCAATATATGTCATTTTTGACTCCCATCCTCGTCCAGCCTATCCGGCTGGTTCAGGTTTTATCCTCAACTCCTCCGCAGACGCAACGGCTGACTACCTCGACCACCTTCTGGCCATCGATCCGAGCATCCTGTCAGACCCCACCCTACGATGGCAAGCCCAACTGCTAGGCCACTTCTCCAGCCATATATTGCTTCCAAGGAACAGTAGTTGTACAGCCGAGATCGATGACATTCTCATGGAAGCTAGCGTCAACATTCTGCGGCTGAAAACACAGGTGGCGAATCTCAAGCGTCAGGAGTCGTCACTGCAAGGCGACAATGAGTATTTAAATGCCAGAGTGACCAGGCTCGAGGAGTCCATGGAAAATGCTGACTTGAAAGGGAAGGGTCGAGTCACCAAACCAATGGTCAAAGTTCCTTCTTCCCATTTGGCTGCTTCTAAGCACGCGTCGACTCTACAGACTGCATATTCATCTGCATCATACTCGCTCGACACGAGGGACAAACCTGATCTTCCCAGAGCTCTGCAAAATCAGTTTGACGAGGAAGACCGGCAATTATCCGCCCAATACGCAAAACTACTCGAGTCATACCAGACATTCGAATGTCGGATCTGTTTCGACATATTGCAGAAAGACCACGTCGCTGAGGTCACTGGGTGCGACCATAAATTCTGTCGTGGATGCCTGCGCAGCCATGTTCAAACCACCATCCATGGCCGTCGATATCCGGTATCATGTCCGGCTTGCATCGCGGACAACGCTCATGAGCCAAAGTGTAAGCCTTTTCACGTTGGATATGCAGCGAACCTCGTGCCTAATATCGTGTTTCGCCAGTGATCGACGATGACGTTTTCTCAAGCCTCGGGCTTTCCGACCAGACCTTTGAGATCTATCAGGAACTGCAACTCTGTGCCCATTCTGTCGTCCTTCACTGCAGACAGTAAAGGCACTTGTTCCTTTTGTATAGATTTCGCTCGCTCAAGTCTTTCCAGATGCCGGGAGACCATGTTCGTGGATCGCACAGAATATCAAGCTACGAATCTCGTGGTATGCCCGCTACCCCGCTGCAATCACATTTGGTGCAAGAAATGCGGGCAATCCGTTCCAGTTCAAGGACCCCATCACTCGTGCGATGGCTCGAAGGAACTCGAGCATCTTATGAAATCAAGAGGCTGGAAACATTGCCCCAGTACGTTGTGATTATGTTTGATAATCTAACGCGCTTCAATCTTGAATTAGGCTGCCAAACTCCATTCCAGAAAGATTCTGGCTGCAACCATCTGATTGTAAGTGGAATTCTTTTGAGGGTTAAAAACGTGTGTCAAAATCTTCGTTTCTCAGTGCCTCTCGCCAAGTTGCAACACGTAAGTTTTCGAATTTCACATTCGAGCTAGGCTCACTGTACGTGTTCAACAAGCCATTTCTGCTACGTCTGTGGCGAGAAGATTACTCAGTCATTGGTGAGACGGGAAATACAAATTGCACTAAGCGCCCATTACCGCAAGTGTAGCCTTTTCGAAGATGTTGGTGGTCGGTGAGCTTGCAATCTAGCTTATCAAATCTTCTGTACATATTTTATACTGCAATTCGATGTCAATAAGTATACGAATATTTCCCATTGACTGCTGATAAGATAACGAACGTCACTTTTCCATTTTCGGCACTTTGCTGAATCATGTCCTGCTGCGGACAATCCGAGTACGACTCAAACTAACATGACCAGCGCCGGTCTGGCGTTGACGTCTCCAACCCTCACGTTCAACTCTCTGAATTGAACATCTATCCTTGATGTATCATCCGCCCGATAGACCGCTGATTGTGAAATGTACATTCGATAAATGGAACAAGAGAATTACCTTCACTTCTGCTCGGAACTGTTCCTATGACCTACTACGGAGAAAGGTATGTAGTGATTCTTTGCCTTCACGCACATCTCTCAAGATTCTTTCAGGTTGAGCAATGCTTTTCACTATACGCAACTTCCTATGCCATTGCATACAAAGACGACGACGGAGAGATCACAAACATCTCAACGGACGACGATCTCGTCGAGGCCATCCAATATTTCCAGGCTGGGGACGACGCACCACTCTCTTCAGCAGCCTCCATTTTATCCGGACGCAGTTTTGGAGCGCGAAAGATCACACTCCGCGTCAACATCACAGTTGACTATGACGGACCAAGCCTGTCCGACACTTCTTCCCTCGCCAGCTTGGACGACTTCAAGAGAGAGAACGGGAGTCAACAGTCATTCTCCTTTGGAACGCCCTCAGTTGACCTGGATGACGATTCTGTCACCGTCAGTTCGAGAGATCCTGGCACATCGTCAGCGCGGAATGGGATAATAGGGCGGACATTGGGCCAGTCTCTTCACTCTATCTCCAAGCAAAGAAGTTTTGTGAGCTCAGACAACAAAGCAACATCGAGGGGTGGAAAGGACAACTCGGGAAGTGGTTTGACTCAGGAGTCGTCTTGGGTTTTGGAAGGGGGATCTAGCCAAGGACCTGAAGGTTCAGCACATAACGATCTTGCCGCTGCCGCCGAGCGATACCCAGCCGATCCATCTGCCGTCTTCGAGAGACTCAAGTTGTCAGAAACACTGAGGGACGACGCATCCAGCGTCGACTTCGATTCATTAGCGGCAAGTGAGCGCGGGGCAGCGTGGTTGAGGGACCAAAACCAGAGGACTATTCGGTCAATGTTGGGCGCGTTGCCCGCACCCTCGGACTCGGACAGCTTCTCACTCTCTTTAGGCTCTCAAGATGAACCGGACCCTATCGGCGGGGACCTGGCTCTGGAACGGGATCCTCGTGGAAAATACTACTACACCTACACGTCCGGTTCGTCACAATTTCCAGGGTCAATGGACGATGAAGGACAAATGGGCAATCCAGACGGGGAAGCATATTCTCACTATCGCAACTCTCTGGACATGAAAGGGCCTCGGCCTACATCAATGCAGCTGAATTGGCTAGCAGCTCAGCAACTTGAAACGCGTCAAAACAAGTACGTGTCCACTGATGTCCAATCCATATCCATTCCGGAGGAAACACCTCAGGACATCTACACCATTGACAAGGACCTCCTTCCCTTCTTACCTGTCCCAGGACCTCCTCCAGAAATTTTGACAGATTGTTCTGGCTGTGGTGTCCTGCTAGATTCAATCCGATACATCTGCTCGACTTGCGGAGAGAAGGCACCTGTTCAGGCGTCTGGTCCTTCTTTCTCATCGGACAAGGGCAAAGACAAGGATTCATCCCCCATTAGCCCTCATTCGTATCCACCCCCAGGCCATTCAATCTTCTCAAGTCCCAATTCCAGCTCCTCGCAGACATATATCGGTAGTCCAGATACCCTATACGACACCAATCGCCACAAACCATTGCCCTCTATCCCTTCCGATTGTCCATTACCCAAACTCAACTCGATATTCAGGAAACATCTCAGTGTTCCGGGGTCGCCGTCGTCACCAACATCTTTTGGCGGCTACGAATTATGCTCAATGTGTCTTGAAGGCGTTGGAGTACACCACGCCATCGAGGCTGGTTTGGCTGCACCCGGGTCCTCTCCAGTTCTTAGCACCATGTCACCAGCGCATGATGACCCACAGCGGGCCTCACAGTGGCGAAGAGCTGCTCCTAAGAAAGGACAACTGCGGCATGCGTATCAAGAAAAGGTTTGGGGACATCACGGGTGGGAGGATGTCGGTACGTCTGCTTTCCCACCTAGTTACCTATGTGCCAACGTATTTTCCTAGTCCTGGACGAGGCACAAGTATCACAATGCTCCACATGCTCTGCGGTCACAGAACGAAAGCGATACAAATGCGCTTCTTGTCCAAAGATGCTCCTGTGCCGAGCTTGCTATAGCCAGGTTCATGAACTACATCCGTCGCATGCATTCTGTGTTGTTCCTGATAAGCCTGTCGAGGTTATCAGCAATGAGGATTATCTAGCTAGCGATCTACCAGACCCTCACGAGGAAGTTTGTGAGTTTGATCTTATCGCTATATCCCGGAACCGTACTGACGTTTTACAGCTCTCACTCATCCCGGCGTCAAATGTGCACAGTACGTTGATCTCCAATACCCTGCAATCTGGCTCTGAACCTTTTACCGTGCAGTTGTCTACTCGACATCGTGGGAGCTCGTTTCCATTGCGCGATATGTGATTCAGTTGATATATGCTCGAATTGCGAATCGGCTGGCCTACCGGGAAATCTTGATTCGGCTGATGGAGGGCACAATTCATCACATATCTTGATCAAGGTACTGGAACCCCGGTTTCGTTATATTTTCATCTCGATGCTGATACTGCCATGCAGATCCCATACCCCCTGGAGACGACAGAGCTTCAGAACGCAAGTCGGCGTGCATTGCACCTATGGACAGGTCGCGATGCAGCCAACGTGGGCTTGGTTATATCAGGATCCAAAGCTGGATCTGAGATATCTTCTTACGCGCAGACCATGATTGGCTCTGGCTCCTCAAGAGACAGGCCGTCGACCTCAAATGACGACCACCGAATGTTCTGCAATGGCTGTGGTCATGTACGCTATTCGTCTCTAATAATATATCCTTGGCTTACTTCTCTCACTTTCCAGCTCATCGTTGGCGTTCGTTACCAATGCGCACATTGTCCCTCCAAGCCGTCCGCGTTTAGCTTGGTATGGATTGGTGCAAGAGACTACTTTGTCACTTCGCTGACCTTGAATTTTCTAGTGCTCGACCTGCGAAATACGGTCTTACTTGATTCATGACCCAACGCATGTATTCTTCAAATTACCTAGACCAGTTCTTCGTCGACTAGAATCGCCCTTTCCTATGCTACCGCCTTTGTACGTCGGGGTCAAAATCACGCTCAGGTTGAAAGCATTGCTCATTATTGTCTTAGATATAAAGTCCCAGCTGGGCCACCTCCAGGCACACCGAAGAATCAAGATCCAAAAGGTCTGTGTTAACGCTAATATCGAAACTACCCCTGTTGACATCTTAAGTTTAGATTACCTTACCTCGCTGGTGCATTCATCCGCGTTTTGCGATCTTTGTATGACGCCAATACAAGGTGAATGGTTCCGATGTGCATACTGCACAAGAGATTTGTGCGATGCCTGCGAGGAAGTGGACACGCACGATGACACCCATGTTTTCATCGTCTTCAAATCGCTAGTGAGTGATATCTTTGTGAAATCGATAAGTTTTCTCATCGTTGTCGAATTTCCAGGTGGACATGCAGCTCTTCAAGTGAGTACCATCCAGTGTCGAATTTCACTTTTGAGCTCATTCTTTTCTTCTGCAAGAGCGTTCGCCAATCTAGAGAGTGCAGCTGGAAGCCCTCCGGTTATCCCCTATCCGGTTTATCGTTGAATATAACATCATTTTGCATCATACCCCGAATGTACCTTGTAATGAACATTGTAGTATAATGCGCCAAACAGACCATGAAATATTTGGCTAGCCCTTTTTAAACCCTACAGAAGCATTAGCAGGCAGTCAGAGTCAACCGGTGAGGAACCCACCTAGGCGACGCCGTTCATAAAATAGGTCTGTTCTACTAGCTCCCAGATTCACAATCTTAGGGCAGCCGTCTCGATCCTTTTCTAGCCTCGTGCATTCAGCGCAGTAATAAGCATCAGAGATACCTGAAGAAAGTGTTAGTCTAGCTTCCAACGAAGCAACTAGCATCCCACCAGGCGAGCCACATATTATGCAGCGACCACCGTAAGTTCCAAAGTTACATTCGTCACAGATTCGAACAAGGGTTTCTGGCCTGACATACGAGTCGCAAACAGGACTATAAACGCGATGTATGAGGAACGGGATGCCTTAAAGATCAAGTTTACGTACCATTTACCGTCGCATTTCTCGCAAAGGCGACCAATTGCTATGAAGTAACCTGATGTTAAAGCGTTTCTTCTTGTGGCAAAATGTGACTTACCAATACCAGGCTGGCGCCTACACATTATAAGATCTGGATAAGTAGGCCAATCAATATGTAATACTTTGAGAATCGTAGATAATATTGCGTGCCTGGGTGATGCTTGGACATGGGGGGCTAGTTATGGAAGGGAGTACGGAGGTTGTGGTATTGGTGCAAGACGCAATACTGGACGCGTCGGTGCGTCTACTTATGATGACTAATCTGATTATGTCATCAACTCGGTTCTGAGTTACTAGTTAGGTTTGTGGTCGAGACTTGGGAATGGAATGATGTATTTATATACTAGCATGCGAAGTGTTATTGTGATAGAGTTGTACGTGGTTTATTCTATACGACCGATGGAATTAGGAGAACAGAGGCGCAAAGAGAAATAATACAAGTCCGTTGAATTTCGTCGAAGGAATCAAGACAGATGGAAACTTCCGACTCCTTCTTGCATAGCGATCTGCAGCTTGGTTTTCATGACCTGCTTACTGCTATACTCTGGAAGCTTCAGATAGTTCACACAGGTCATCACACTCGGTAGGTAGTCGTCGGCAGTCAAGGGGTGTTCGTGAGGTTTGCGAACCACTGTCAATGGTGGATTCAGGCCACGGAAACCTAAGATAACACGTAAGCCGAGGAATGTTTTGTAAACGAAATATCTTACCGCCAATAGGGAGTTTCGGGCTACCAGTGATGAACTGCAGGTAAGCACGTCGGCTTGGGCCGTCATACTCTGCCATGGTGTCGACGAGATCACGAATTGCTCTGCTTTCAACATTGAAACCATGATCTGCTTTCAAAGCCTCGGAAAGTGCTGCAAGAATCTAGTCAGATCTAGTGGTTTTCATAATGAGAAAGTGAACTCACTCTCGACGCTCCAGTCTTCGTCCGAGTTCCCGAATAGCATCACAAGCTCGTCAGAGGAGAAAGCCCGCAAGTCGGTGATGGGGAAGACCTTAGAAAAGCCTTCTCGGAAAGCTTTGGCCTGAATTGCAGCACCTTTCCCGAGGATGGCATCGATGACCTCTGTAACGTACTCGTTGACGTTTTCAGCAGTGACTGGAATATCTCTTCCACCAGGCTATGGACCGCCAGTCAGTCTCAATGTTACGGGCTTCAAACAATATCCTCACTCGTAATTCAATGTCGTATCCAGGAATTGTGAAGTCCAGCGCAAGATCCTCAACGTTGACTCGCTCGATCTTAGCGACTTTCTGCGAAAGCTAGACCGATATTAGATTCAGCACTGGCCAAGAGAATTGTAATATGCTGGCTCACTTTATCCTTTGGAATGGCGTTATGCTCTGATGCAATGATTTGGATTTTCGCAAGCGAGTTTGCAAGCTCAACGTCAACCAACTACAAGATTGTGAGTCTTGACAGAAACAAGGCGGTATTAGCATAGCATATAGAAATTACCTTCAGCGTCGCGATCGTCAATGGGACTTCTTCTCCAAGAACGAGTTTCAAGAAGATTTTATTGAAGGATAAATCAATGATTCTTGAGTCAAGCATCGCTTTCGCAGCAAATTGGCCAATGACCCTGAGGATGTGAGTCCTTTTCCTAAACCAAGAGAGTCAGCTACTTGATCAAATCCGAGAGAATAAAACTTACTGTCCACCATCATTGATTATGTCCTCTCGGCTAATTGGCGCCGGGTACAGCCCTTTGGGATGATCAACATAGACACCAGAACCGGAACCATCAGCATCTCTCCAGAGCTTCAGGTCCTTCCTAGCGAACTCTTTGGAAACCAACGAGTAGAACTCGAGGGTAGGTCCCAAACCGGTTCCAACCTCTTCGAAGTACTCCACCTCAAGAATGGACGATGAAGAGCCGTAGAGCTCGAACACCTTGACAGCGGATTCCAGGATGTGTTTGCGAGAGATTCGAACTTTCTGTCGTTGTAGTCGGCCCAGGAAACCAATGCCTTCGTCTCGACGATTCGAATCCTGGCCGCGTGTTTGCTGGCTCTGCCATTTTAGTATCAACCGAGCATAGCCAAAGGACGTAGATTGCAAGAAGTTGTAGCGCGTTGCGAATGGGAATAAGAAGGGGAAATGTTGAGGGAGGTCAAGGGCCCAATCAGGAAGACAAGAACTGGGACTAAAGTCAGCGCGAGTTCATATTTTTCGCTCTCATGTTTCTGAACATACCTGGCCACAATCATCGGCTCCTCCAGTTGACGAGTGAGTTTCGCCGTTAGTTTATTGTTGACGAATGCTGATTCAGGCAAGTTTCGCTTCTCCACTGACAGAGCAATTCTCTCAGATTCGAGCGTGTTGAGATGGAATAGGACGCGAAGGAGGCGGAGAATCTTGGCGTGAGGGGCATCCTCGGGAAGGGATGAGAGACTTGGGCTGGGCGATCTATTCTTCGCTGCAGTATCCGAGCCGTCCGTTCGGCCTGGTGTATGCTTAGTATAGGGCTGAAAATGAGTGAAAAAGTCTTACTTTCTGAGCTAGGGGCAGGGCCTACAACCTTCTTGAACTTGATAGTATAAACACCTTGCCAGATCATATTCAAGGGCGTAGCGCCTGTCTTCTTCCTCATCTCGTGTTGATGAATTGCTCCATAGATAGTCAGATCCAATGGCAGTATATGATCATCCATAGAGAACTCAAGATGCCAATCCGTGGGTTTGGCTTTCAAAGCAGCTGCATACGAGCCTCTGGACGACAAAGGATTTCTTGCAAGTGCAAGCAATCCATCCTTGGATGAGGCAGCATTTGGTGTAGCCACTCTTGTGCCGTCTGGAGTCTGAGCTTCAACCTTGGTACCATCTAAAACAATGATTTAGGTGCGAAATCATTGCAAAATACGGTGACATACCTTCGGCAATAGAGAGAGTGATTGTTTTCTCGGAAATTGAAGTGTCAGGATCGACTTCGTCGTCGAATACTTCAGCATCAATTTCATCGTCGTCACTAAAGTCAGCTTGTAGTTCAGAATCAACGATCGTATCACTGGGTGCAGGTTCAACAGCCGGAACATTTGGCATAGACGATGTTTCCGGAGATATCTGAGATGATGACGATGGCACCCCGGCGTCCGCTGGACCCGAATCTGTTGGCGCTGTCGTAGTTGTCGGCGATGTCTCTGGAGATGACGCAGAAGCAGCTTGTTTTGCCAGCCGTTGACTACGCCGACGTTGGACGGTAGACGAACTCGGCTCAGCGGGAGGGTTGGGAACAGGCAGTTTAGGAGCCGATGACGCCTCATCTGTAGAGGGTTTGGAACTCGATCCTACAAAGCCTGATGCAGCCAGGGCGGCAAACATTCCCGACAACCGAGAACTGCCACTCAGAAGCCCTGCGACTCTCGGCCGAAGATAATCGTGGAGGGCCTGGAAGGTAGCGATTGCATGAATCGATACCACGATGTTGTGGAGATTCCTTGGAATGTCTGATTCATCGCCTGCTACCAAACGGAGTCGAAGTTGCCTAGCCAGCAGGGAAGGAGAGCTTCGTTTGGAGTCTAGGGGTAGGGTGAGTAGGTGAGGCAATTCAGAGTATTCCCGAAACTCACCATCACTGTTTTGAGTCACCGTGATTACATCGAAGGACTCCATCCTCGTTAGACTTTCTTGCAACTTCTTGACAAGGGTGGCGAACGGAGTCTGGGCTGCGCTTAAATTCTTGATCCTTCGGCCCGCAAACGCATCGAGCAGAATCTCCTTCCGTCTCTGGAGCCCAACTAAGGTTAAATGATAAGTATACAACCTTGACCCATGTTGTAAATCACTTACTAGCACGGTTTTCGTCCGTTGCAAACTGGAGTAAGCTATCAACTACTCCACTCTGAAGAAGCTCAAAGCTCGAAACAGATGTGTGAGGCGACGCAAAAAGTTCTGCAAGTTCCCAGAGCGCTTCGCAGCACTCTGTATCGGATGCATGAGGCGCCGAGATCCTTTCGACAACACCTCGCAATCTTTCGAAAGCACCATCCTCCCCAGCATCTTCTTTCTCCATAAGGTACTTGAATTGGATTACCCGTGCTCGCAGAGTGATGGCGTCTTCTGGGTCGAGCGACATAGACGAGAGCTTCTTGTAACCAGGAACAGGTGGCATAGGGTTAGAAGAGGCTCCTTCTTCACTTGTCTCTGAGGCTTCCTTTTCTTTTGTCTTCGTAGTTGTCAGGATTCTCTCTGCGACGGTCTCGATCTCGTGGAACACGCCCTCCCTGCGGAAAGTAGGTTTGTAGAGCGATGGTACCTTTCCGAGAAGCAGGTCCACGAGCTGAAGGGCTCCAATAACGAGGGAAGGATGATCCTTTGAGGACAAAATAGATGAAGCGAAGCTAGCCACAGGCACAAACTGTGATCAGATTGTGTTAGTGTGCAATGGGCAGAAAGCAAGGGCTACCTACCAAGAGGACCTTCTTCAGTCCATCAGGGTCTAAGAAGCTGATAGCTTTCAATAACCCAGTCAACGTCTTGATCCTCACTGGTGTGATAACACTTGCTGCATATACATCAACCAAAATCGGGACGAGGAGTCGCATGAATCGACCAACGACGGTCGACTTCGATCGCAGAATCTCGGTCCGATCCGGAGGGGGTTCAACGTTCGGAAGAGCAGCAGCGCTCTCTACATTGTCTTCAGCGTCTTGAGAGGCCGCATCCTGTGTAGCCGCAGCAGGAGATGCGTCGTCTGCAACGGGCACAGAAGCTGGTGTAGGCTCCACGGCAGTGGCAGGAGCGGAGTATGATTGTGAAGCAGATTGTGCGGCCAGACGGGCAGCGGCTCTGTCGGCCTTTGACTTTGCCTTAATCATGCGAGCCAACGACTTCTCGGTATAGCCCTTGTGGTCAAATACACCATCTGTGGTACCGTTAGCAATGGTCGATGTAAAAGAAAGAAGACAAACCTTTAGGAAGAGGCGGCAGGAGTTCTGAAACAAGACTGAGTGCTTCCTCGACTTGATCTTTCGGTCTATGAGCCAGATTTTCCATGACAGTCATATCCGCCAGACCTCCCCCTAGGCCTTGTCCATCAACAGCATCACCTTGATCAGAATGAGACTCCGACGCAGAAGGCAGAACGCCAGTCAGAATTTGATACAGCGTGTCCACTATATCGGCTTCGAGTAGAGTTACGGTAATCTTGGGGCTTGCGCGAGCTGAAGTTGCCAGAGCTCGAAGGAGAAGAGTATATGTGTTGGAGGCAATCAGAGGGGAGCCTCCAGCTGGCAAGAGCAGTTGGTTGACGGCTTTGATTAGGTCGATATCGACCAGGGACTCCAGGTTCTCCACGGAACTTCGGTGGTACGAATCAACAACACGGATAACACATAGACAAGCGAATTCGACAAGCCGTTGGTCAGAGTAGGCCAGACAGTTGCGAATGATGGGCCAAACACCACGAATCATGGGGAATTGCTCGGAGGTCACATTGCGACAACAGTTTGATGCGGCCTGTAAGGCAGTCCTTTGAACAGCAATGGAGAAAAAGTCCAAGTAGTTCAATAAAGCTGCCAAGCCACCCTCACGAACGATGGCGCTGGGGAATTCTTCGGAGATTTTTTCCATCGTCTAAATTATCAATAAGCTCGTCTAAAGCGACAAGAAATAGAAAAAACTGCTTACACTGAGTGTTTGCTCGGCCAGGTCAATGTATGAGATCTCGATCAGCTTGCTGCAAAGGACTGGGATGGCACCGTGGTAGACCACAGTGTGAGCCACGCCAGGCAAGGCTTCCATGAGATTCGCTAAGCATCTACAGGCAAGAACTTGAGCTTCGAGATTATCGTCCCCTTGATAAGCGCCTCCAGAGCTCATTGCGAGGGCTGCAGCAAGGGCGGCATCTTCGTCACGATCTTCGCCTGTGTCCTCTTCTTCTTCTTCGTCTGCACCACGACCTCCTAGAATTTTCACGAGTTCCTTCACAAACTGTTCAACCTGGAAAGAGCCAGCAAGTGTGTCCTCGGTGCTAATGCTCAGGAGCTCACTCAGCTCCTGGAGGGTGACTAACCGAGTTGTGGGATCCGCAGTTGACTTGATGTTGTTGAGCATCGTCTTTAGACGCGATGATAGCGACATCATGTATGAGCCAAACTGACGGTAATCGCCAAAGATGGCCAGAGCTGTCGCTTCATCCATCCCACCTGGGATAGGACCAGCACCACTTTGAGGAATCCCGCCTTCGTTCGCTTGTCCATTATCGCCATCTCCGTCGTCGTCGTCGTCATCCTCATCATCATCCTCATCAACACCCATTCCGACATCTTCTGCTTGCTTGTCCTGATCTTTCTGGACATCCTCCTTCACCTCCTCAGTTGCATCTACTTTTTCTTCCATCGGCTCGTCAGCATCCGAAGTCTCCTGCTTCGGATACTCAGCATCCAACATCTCTACATCCTCGGCCTCAATGCGCGATGAGCCTGCAGCAGCCATCTTGGATTTCAAGGCTCCTTTGCCTTTGGAAGTTGATGTTCTGTTGCTCTGTTAGTCTAAGGCAGTGTCAAATAATTTTGTGTGCTGACCGAGAAGATTTACGCGGCATTTCGGGATGAGTTATGGGGGCAGATCTTAAGGAATACCCTGAAGTTCTTGAGCGCTTGGTAGATGGTCCTGCTGTTTCGTCTTCCTCGGGTTCGGGCACCGCACGTTTCTTTCCTTTCGGGTCCTTGGCTGGTTCGTTTATGGTGAGAGCAGGTGTGGTAGATGGCGCGTTCCGTCGAGGGCTGTGCGAGCAGAGTAGGGTTAGTCGCGTTAAGACTGGTGATAATAAGAATGCTCATACCGCTTGCTGTTGCGTGGAGAATCCTGTGGGGCTTCTTTTGCCTTTCCCTTTCCTTCGCGAGAACGAGTGGTCTTGACCGGACTGGTACGGACACTGCGTGTGCTGATGGATTCGGCTGGAGCCACAGGGGAGGGTGTCTCTTGGTCTGGATTTGCGGAATCACGGTCTCTTCCTTCTGTTGACTGTTGTGCTTTCTGCTTTGCGGCTTTCACTCTCGCACTAGAGCGTATCGATTTCAGTTCTGGGGTCGTGTCTTGGATACCGTCTTGGTTGGCCTGGGTGGTGGATGCACTGGAGCTGCTGGTGGCTTCTTGAGAATGGATTGCTCGTAAATCCATTTAGTGCATGCACCCAGCCATCGATCCTGGAGTCTGAGTGTGTAAGAGCGAATTTGAGTACACGGAGTTGCGTGATGAGAGTGCGGAGGAAAGGCAGGTACAGGTCAGACGCCCTAAAGCAATCGCTGGGCCTTATATAAGCAAGGTGGCGTGAACTCTGCCGCCACAACTCTACCACAGTCGCTCGATTCAGACTCGGTAGGAAAATATTGCCAGGTTCTTTAGTTATTTAAAGTCGATGTAGTAGACAAAAAAAAGAAGGAATTGGCTACCATATACCATTGGATCACCCCCCCTGAAATAGCAAGCTGACTCCATCACAGTAGACTAGTGATGAAGATTCGACTTCCAAAAATCCAAGTTACTGGTCAGTTCCTTTTGATTATGGCTCAATAAGAGTGTCATTCGGAATATACGTGACCTGTTTCAAGCTCTGATCAAATTTCGTTGCGTCAGGGTAGGGATGGGAAGGTCGAATAGGAGAACAAAACATCTGGCAGCTGCAAATCGCGACCCAGCGTACCTTTGCGCGCAGTGTAACGAACTTGAGTATTGTAAGTTCAGAAATGACGTATGTAGATACCAAATACTTACTTGACAACTTCAGAACTAGTCTGGGTATTTCATGCCATTGATTAGGAGTACAATTAGCTCCAAGTTTTCACTCGAGCTCACGCTCGGAACTCTGGAACGATGCAGTGCAGCCTGCGCAGGGCGCAATTTTGATAAGACGTTACTCGAAGAAAAGCATCCGCGGTTGAGAGAGCGGTCGGCACATGGGGTATCTGAAGAGTTGACGACAGCCAATGGCCAAAGTATTTGGACCGTCCACACAGCGTTCGAGCCTCTGCACACCAACCAGTGAGTCCGACCTCATAGTATTCGCAACAGCCTTCCGGCTTAATCATCGAGTGTATGAATTGGTCACGCCGATGTTGGACCAGGCTTCCCATAAATCTTGCTGATGTTCGAGAAAAACACGAACAGTATTCGCGCTTCCTTTTCATCAGCCAATGAATATCTGTTGACTGGGAATAAGCATTGCATTTCGGCAGGCCTAAACACGTTTTGAACGCTTTCAGCCGCTGATCATGGGAACCTTCAGTTCCAATAATTCTCTAATGACGTATCAACTCCTTTGATCAGTGAAGACACCAGAAAAACATTAAACGGAAGTATTCTTACAAGTTATCTAGACTACATGGAATTCGCGCAGAATCTCGTCGACGCTGCGGACAAAGAGGTCCACGATCTTCTCAATCTCTTCCTTTGTGACATTGTAGGCAGGAGCAAAGATGATATGGTCGCCCTTTGTTCCTTGAAGGTTGGCACCTCCAGTCATTCCCATAACAATCTGGCCATTGTCTATGGCTCGAGCTTGGACCAACATCGCAAATGCATCGCCTTTAAAATCAGCATTTCCGGTGGCAAATTCAAATTCCACGGCCCAGAAACCACCACCTCCGCGGATATCAAAGACATAAGGGGCAGCTAGGGAATTCGGTCCAGTGAGGCCTTCTTGCAGAAGTTTTTCTTTGAAAAAATGAGACTATGTCACAAGGCTAGAACGTAAAATTACCTAGATATGCGCCTTGAGTGCGTGCATTCTGCAGCAGATCTTCTTGTTCGATTACGTTTTGGACAGCCAAAGACGCAGCACAAGCCAGGGGATGAGCCTAACCGATGAGATGTGAACTTCATTACAAAAAAGGGGCCAGGAAAATGTCTACCTGATATGTGTGGCCATGCTTCCATAGGCCAGAGTTGTCACGAATTCCATCTGCGATCTTTTGAGACATGAGGACTGCGCCAATAGAGGCATATCTGATGGAACTCAGCAATTAGGTCGTCCCAGGGATGTCATTCGACGCTTACCCTCCTCCAAGACCTTTCGCGATCGCTTGAATATCGGGCTGCGTCATTTTCAGTTACAGACCACTGGATTGGGTAGCTTCAACACGAACAGGTACACCATCGCCGAAGGATTCCCAAGCGTGCAGCGTCCCCATTCCTACGAGTTAGATATATCAGTAGCTCGCCTGAGACTAAACCAACTGCGAGCACATACGTCCCATTCCACTCATCACCTGCAGTGAGAAATTAGACCCGTATGAAAGTCTGAAAATGAAATCTTACTTCGTCGAGGATGAACAGAGCACCGTGTTTCTCACAGACAGATTTCATGGCTGAATAAGATGTCATTCTAGGCAAGCGTCTCTGCACGAATTGAACGTACCTTTAAAATACCCTTTTGGGGCTGGTAAAACGCCTGTCGTCGCACCCACGACAGTCTCAGCAACAACTGAACGTACGTGACGTTATTAACCGGCGACAAAAGTATAAGTGCGAAACGTACATCCAATGACGGTATCAGTCCCGAGTTCCTGGAACTTCTCGTCCAACTCCTGCCGTAGGCGCTCAACATATTGTTCTTCCATCTCATCCGATTTTTGGAAGCGCTTTGCATATGCTGGCGAAACATGGTAGAAGTGTTGATCATCCATGATATCGGCGTAAGGGGCGCGACGGGTAGGGTGGTAGGCCAAAGACAACGTTCCAAGGGTATTCCCATGGAAGGACAACTGTCGAGCGATAAATTTCGTACGCTGCGGTTGTCCGGTTTCAAAGAAGTACTGTTAAAAAGAAAATAAGTTTTGTATCAATCCGAGAAATGCATATTACTTGCCTGTCGAGCAAGCTTGATCACGCTCTCCATAGCCTCGGAACCTAGTAATCACCTCTGAGTCGCAGGATTGGGTTTTGGGGTTGGTTAGGACTAACCTCCAGAGGCAAATCCACACAGAGCAAAAGCACCATGACTAGTCTCAATCAACTTCTTTGCTAGAGCTTCGGCAGGCTCGTTAGACAGCTGCATATTGTAGACATCTGTGTAAAGTCCGTCAAAAAAATAGTACACTAAACAGGCTGTTGAACGTACAGGGGACCTTGTCAATCTGATCTTTCAAAGCCTTAATGACGGTCGGGTGGCTGTTCCCGAGACACGCGACGGCGGCACCACCAACACCGTCGATGAGTCTGCGTCCATCCTCGAGATCAATGTAAATCCCCTCGCCAGCCACAGCGACAGGGGGTTGCCACGGCGTCCTGTGCAAGATGCTCGTCGGCTTGAGCGTGGGCTTCTTCGCGCCATTCGTCGACGTCGCCTCGTCTGTGGACTTGACTTCTAGAGCAGGCGTCATTATCGATACGACTGGTGGGTGTTACTGTGGAAGAGAGAAAGTGTCAAATTCAAAAGAATGACTCATGAGGCGATATCGACGTATACTTATAGCATATGGTGTGATAACGGCCTCGTCCCTCATTTCAGATTCGCGAATCTCCCTGCTGCCCAAGGGGATCACCTGCTCACAGGTATTAGTTTGCCGAAGAGTGACCTCACGCTTGTAAGTAGGTGCCAGGCAACTTTAGATTTGTACGTTTACATGTCATCTGAATCTATATCGATAATCGATGGTGAAAAGGTCTTTGTGTAAATTTAGATACTCAAGTGCTTACAGTAAGCTTGAAGATATTGAGCACTGTGTAATGATCGTCAAGGAGATTTTCGCTGTGGAGTGGAAATTTACGTAAGCGTCGTTGTTTTCCCCTTCAACACCTTCGAGTCAACTCACTCCTGCCACCAGACTTGCACCACAGCGTCTATATCTGATAATTTCAGCCTTCTGTTGAGTTCTTGACTGAAAAACATGCCCTCTGCTAAATCAAAACGCGCGCGGAGCGCCGATATCACTGCTCCAAGTCGAACCCTGCACGATTTCTTCAGCAAACCAAAGGCCATCACAACGACATCGAAACTCAAGTCCAATGCTAGCAAAATTGCAAAGAATGCCAAGGGGAAGGCTGTAGACCGCTCGTTTACTGAGCAGGAAGTCATAGTCATTGATTCGGACTCGGACGATGATATTGAATTCGTAGAGTCTACAACATCGGCTAAGCGACGGAGGTTGAGCCCCAAGAATTCAGATGATCGCCGTGGTTCAACGTCTAGAAGGTCGTCCTTAAAGGAAAGAGCCATAAATGCGTTGGATTTACCCCACTCTAAAGAGAACTCTGCAACGGACACCCCTGGCCCCAAATCCAAGATTGACAGTTCTGTGTCCTTCGGAGAACCTATTCCTCTATGCTCAAGCAGTCCCCCGCCGATACCCCAAATTTCTGGTCCGAGTTTTGGCCAACCTTTTTTGCTTGCCTCTTCTCCAATGAAATCACCATCTGAAGTAGGGAGGGTCGACATAAACCTGCGGGGAGGACCTCCTGGCGACACAGATATGACACGCTACGAAGGCCCATCGAATGCGGCCTTTGGAGAACCCTTCCTTCTTGGTTCTTTCCCCGAGGACCACACATTAAATGACGGGCTAATGGATGTCGGTTCGAGTTGTCGTCCATCACTCTGGCACGGGTCTTCTTCAAAGCAAGGGCTTGGCCTCAAGGAAGAGGTCAATGTCGACATTGATCTAACCCTCGAGGACTGGGACAATGGTGACGACGAAAGCCTTGTTGAATTAAAAGCCGATAATGAGAAAGACGAAGAATCGGAAGCAACCCTTGCACAGGTGGAGACACAGGACGTGCTCGACGAATTGGATCCAATAGCACCTTCGTTTGATGATTGGGAAAATGTATGTGAATAGCCCGAAGTTGTTTCTGTCTCATCTGACACGGAAGGACACAGGAGTTGACTCTGGTTGACGAGGACTCCAAATTCGGTATCTTTGACAAGGACCCTGGATCGTCGACACCTGGTCTTCTTCCACAGGTCTCCGCTGACTGCAATGTCAAATCGAGATGCCTAGGGCTGTCCGGCAATAACGCATTCTCTGTCCTGATGTCATCCTTTAAGGAGAATGCAGCATGGAAGGAAGCGGACGTCGCTGAGGATCGAACTTTCCGGCCAGTAAAGGCCAATGGTGGACGTCGGAAAGCACCATTCTATAAGGTTCTGCAAGGAATGCCAATTGCCGTCGACGCATTCAAGTATGGTGCCATACCCGGGGTCACAGCCTACTTCCTCACGTTCGTATTCAATATATTTGCTGCGTGACTATCATCAATATGCTTACCCAAAATCGCAGACATGCACACTCAGACCATTACACCAATCTCTCATCCAACTGGAAAAATGGGTCCATTTACTGCTCTGAAGGCACAGCAAATCTAATCATACACATGCTCTCCGTCGACAAGAAGTGGATACATCCCCTTCCCATGGATACACCCACTGTAGTTCCAAATACCAATGGAGTGACCGTTACCCTCATTGAAGCCAATCATTGCCCGGGGTCGTGCCTTTTCTTCTTCGAAGGTCCTCAGAGTGTCAACGCTGGGGATAGTACATATAAGTCGTCTTATGTTGGCTCATCAAGAACCTTCCGGTACCTCCATTGCGGTGACTTTCGTGCATCCCCGCGACATGTCCTTCATCCTGCTGTTAGAGGCAAGAGCATCGACCATGTCTACCTCGATACGACCTACCTCGATCCCAAAGTATGTTAATATGCTCTTGTTATGTCTCCTTTTCGTCTAATCCCGTTTCAGTACACCTTTCCTCCGCAACCTCTTGTTATTTCTGCTTGTGCGGAACTTGTGAAGCGAGTCATCAACGGGGAGGAGATACGGGAAAAACCTTCCGGCATGCTATCATGGATAGCACCGCTCAATAGCAAGGGGAAAGGGAAAGAGACAGAGAAGAATAAAACCAAGTCACTTGTTGTCGTTGGGTATGTCGTCTGCTTGTTGTTTTATGAGGGAAGACAGCTAACACTTATCTAACAGAACCTACTCAATTGGTAAAGAACGAATAGTGAAAGGTACAGTCAGCGTACACCATTCCAAGCTGCAGCTGACGGTGTTATACTGTAGCTATTGCCCATGCACTGGGTAGCAAGGTCTACTGCGATCCGCGCAAGACCGCGATCCTTAAATGTCAAGCCGATCCAGAATTAGACGCGCTACTCACAACAGACCCGAAGGCTGCCATCGTGCACCTAGTACCCCTGTCAACAATTGCTACAGACCGACTGAAAATATATCTTGAGCGTTTTCCGGAGGCGTATGACCGGGTCATAGGGTTTCGGCCTACAGGTTGGACGTAAGTGCACATCCCTGATAATCTACTTGGCTTGGGACATTGCTAACATCCATCCAATAGGTTCACTCAAGCTGCAGGAACAGATCAGCTGCCCAGTGTATTTACCATCTTATCCAAGAATTCCCAGCAAGGCTTCACCCATTCCGATTTGCACCTGACAAAAAATTCGACAACGACCTTGCAGTTGTACCCTGTTCCCTATTCAGAGCACTCATCCTTCTATGAGCTGACCTGCTTTGCTATGTCATTCAGTTGGACGAAGATGATTGCAACCGTAAACGTAGGGAGCGAATCAAGCAGAGCTAAAATGGCGAAATGGGTCGCCAAGTGGGAGGCAGAGAGAAAGAAGAGAGGAAAAGATACAATAGTACCTCATAGAAATCCCGACTACTGGTAATCCGCGCGTACAAGTAGCTTTCGGACGGTTTGCAGGTGTCAGTCCCATTCAGAGCATATTTGCATGAAAAAGTGTATCTGAAAGGGCATACAGAACATAGACGATGAAAAATAAGGCCCGATGCACTACTTTACTCTGCTGCTGCACGTTTTCTCCTGACATCACGCTCCTCCGAGATGGTAAGCTTGGTACCTTTACCCTTGGGCAGTGATATCCAAGGCTTGATGCCCTCCCCGATGACGAAGATGTTGGAAATACTACAGACATCAAATGAGCGGATGATAATTTTGAAAAGGTAGAATATAGCTTACCGAGTAGCGAACGTCCTGTCCAAAGAATCCTTGACGTGCACAATATCGAAACCACCAATGTGCTTCTCTCGGTGCACGATCACACCAGCACGACCCATGTTACGTCCGCCAGTGATCATGACAATATTGCCCGTGTCGAACTTGACAAAGTCAGAGATTTTGCCCGACTCGAACTCGAACTTGACGGTGTCGTTCACGCGGATGGCGGGGTCGGGATAACGGATGGTGCGTCCGTCGTGGGTGACGATGTGAGGCACACCACCACTGCCGATTGCTACACGGCGAACTTTGAGGAGCTTGTAGGTCGCTTCCTCGGGGGTGATACGGTGGATGGTGAATCGACCTTTGACGTCGTAGAGGAGACGGAAGTGCTCTCCAGATTTTTCGATGGAGATCACATCTTGGAGCGAAAATGTAAGATTAGAATGCAACACGATCAAATGCAACAATCAAGCGCACCCTGGAATCCAGTGGGGTAGGTGTTGTCCGTGCGGACCTTTCCATCGATTTTGATCAAGCGCTGCTTGACGATAGCAGTAACTTCACGTCCAGTCAGGGCATACTTTAGGCGGTTGCGGAGGAAAACAGTGAGAGGGAGAGATTCGCGGAGCTTGTGAGGTCCAGGAGAGGGACGGGGAGCCTAGAAGCACAAAATCGCGAATTACGATGTCAGTCCATTGATCAGTCTCATATGAAATCTTCACGCACGTAGGTACCGCTCAGTTTGTCCAACATCCATGAGGAAGGTGCGCTAAGGCGCTTCAAGTGCTTTTTGGGTCCCCGAGCCTGTAGAAGAGTAACAAAAGATCAGCATCCGATGCAAAAGCGACACCAAAACGCTAGTCGATCCCTCTCAGGAGCACACGCGAAAGGGTCATCCAACATGATCACAGCCCATCCACCGTCTCCAACCAGAATTTCGCCAGGAAAATGACCAGAGTGTGCTCTCGGGGACCACTGGAGGGGAATGTACGGACCATAATGTGCTGAAGTGTTCTTGAAGGTGGGGGAGGGTGTCGGCGTGCCCGTTGACGAGAGGCTTTGGCTAGCTTCCACCAAACCCACGTGCGAAACTTCTGCTCATGTCACAGTCACATGTTACTGTACATCACATTTTATTTGCGGTTCACCACATGAAAATAAAAAATGTCCTTGAGATTGCATTCCAGCCAATAAATAAAGATACAAAGAATAAAACAAGAATGCCCAGCACCGCTTCCCAAGCTATATGTACCAAGCCTCCATTAACACCGGGTCATAAACGAAATGCAGAGAAAAATCTGCGTAAATGCGCGCAATCTAGTAAAGTCGTTGAAGAATGCTCATCATGTATAGTTTGTAGGCGAATGTCTGGTCTCTCTGTCACAAATGTAAGTAGATTAATAAAGCGCGTAAATGCAGCTGGGTTTACATCATGTACAACAAAGCACAGGTCGTCGCTGCTGTTGGTCATGCACGTAGGGTGTGAATGCGGATGCTAGCGCAGGCGGTGGTGTTAGTGACGGTGATATGAGTGGCTGGCGGGAAGAGGGATTGCATCAGAAGGGGGTGAGTCGTGCGACAAGGGAGGCGAAGGGTATAAGTCGACGGGA
>Ga0247741_1000138_pt1 | contig 49569 bp, 46 predicted proteins | sample UWRJL213509R2_FD_180945 | JGI IMG/M metagenome (GOLD analysis project Ga0247741, IMG submission 180945) | Plant litter microbial communities from Arlington Agricultural Research Station in Wisconsin, United States - UWRJ-L213-509R-2 | ecosystem: Environmental > Terrestrial > Plant litter >... | reverse complement strand
ATACCGACGGCGCCCATCATTTTGATGTACATCCAGCTAATAGGAAGAATACTTGCTGAGCCCCAAGGCGCTGCAGAAATAGTTCCGTTCGCGGGATCTGTGCCTGGAACTGATCGCACGTTGTGGCCAGCGAGGAACGGAGCCAAATGTTTTCCTACTCCAATTGGGCCCATGCCGGGGCCGCCACCGCCGTGTGGAATACAAAAGGTTTTGTGCAAATTTAAATGCGAAACATCGCCGCCGAATTTACCTGGAGCTGCGACGCCGACGAGTGCGTTCATGTTGGCGCCATCGATATAAACTTGTGCGCCCACTGCATGAACCATATCGCAGAGTTGCGTGATGCCTTCTTCAAATACGCCGTGAGTTGAAGGGTAGGTCACCATAATGCAGGCGATTTGTTTGCCGTGAGTTTTAATTTTTTCAGCAAGATCGTTAAGGTCTACGTTGCCGTTATTATCGCAAGCAACGACTACAACTTTGTAACTTACCATTTGCGCGGATGCTGGGTTGGTGCCGTGTGCAGATGACGGAATTAAACAAATATCGCGTTGCTCGCCTTTGCTTTCAAAATATTTTTTAATCGCGACCAAGCCTGCGTATTCACCTTGTGAGCCGGCGTTGGGTTGCAAGCTAATTGCATCGTAACCGGTGCAGGCTTTTAGCATGTTTTGCAATTCTTCAAATAATTCGCTGTAACCTTTTGCTTGGTCGATTGGAGCAAACGGATGCAACTTGCCAAACTCCGGCCAAGTCACTGGAATCATTTCTGCTGTTGCATTTAATTTCATGGTGCAAGAGCCGAGTGGAATCATCGCGTTGTTAAGCGCGATATCTTTTGATTCCAAACGTTTCAAGTAGCGCAACATTTCAGTTTCGCTGTGGAAACTGTTGAACACGGGATGCGTTAATACGGCGTCGCTACGCAATAATTCTGCGGGGATGGATTTGTTGGTGACTGAAAGTACATCGTCGATGCTTTCGAGTTCTGCATCAAGCCCTCCATTGTTATCAAGGCCAAACGCAGCCAACACATTCGCAACGTCTTTTAAGTTGGTGGTTTCGTTAAAGCTGATGCCAATTGAATCTGATCCAATTAAACGAAAATTAATTTCTGCAGCGAGTGCAGCTTGATTAATTTCGTTTTGTTTGTCGCCAATTTGCACGGTAATCGTATCGAAAAAATTATTGCTCGCGAGAACAAAACCTTTTTGTTGCAATGCAGTTGCTGCAACAGATGTTAAGCGATGAATGCGATTTGCAATGCGTTTTAATCCGTCCGGCCCGTGATAAATCGCGTAGAACACACTCATCACCGCCAACAAAACTTGCGACGTACAAATATTGGAGTTGGCTTTTTCGCGGCGAATATGTTGCTCGCGAGTTTGCATCGCCATACGCAAGGCTTGCTTGCCGCGTGAGTCGATAGACACACCAATAATGCGGCCGGGAGCAGAACGTTTGTAAGCATCGCGGAAGGCGAAGAAACCTGCGTGTGGGCCGCCGAATCCCATAGGCACGCCGAAGCGTTGACTAGTACCGACAACTACGTCTGCACCCATTGCGCCAGGAGATTTAATTAACAGCAACGCCATTGGATCAGTTGCGACTGTAACCAATGCGTTATTTTTGTGAGCGGTTTCGATAAGCGATGTTAAATCGCGCATCGCGCCGGTTGAACCGGGGTATTGCAGCAGCGCGCCGAAGTAATCGCCGTTCGCAACTTCATCCGCTTTCGCAACTTCTACTTCAAAACCAAAATGTTCTGCACGGGTTTTTACGACGGCGATAGTTTGTGGATGTGTATCGGCATCCACAAAGAACACATCGGATTTACTCTTTTTGTTTTGGCGTTTACACATCGCCATGGCTTCAGCAGCAGCAGTGCCTTCATCCAACACCGAGGCGTTCGCCATTTCCATGCCGGTGAGGTCGATGATCATTTGTTGATAGTTGAGTAAAGCTTCCAAACGGCCTTGGGCAATTTCTGGTTGATAAGGCGTGTAAGCCGTGTACCAACCCGGGTTTTCCAATACGTTGCGCAACACAACCAAAGGCACGTGAGTGTCGTGGTAGCCCATGCCGATGTAGCTTTTAAAGACTTTGTTTTTGCTGGCGATATCTTTCAATTCCGCCAAGGCATTGGCTTCGCTCACGGCCGCACCAAGGTTGAGTTCGCCTTTTAAACGAATATTGTCTGGAACGGTTTTATCGATCAGTTCTTTCACTGAGCTTACGCCCAAGGTCGCCAGCATAGCGGCGGTTTGCTGGGCATTTGGACCTATATGACGGGCAACAAATTCGTCGTTATTAGCCAAATGGGTGAGGGAAGCTGAGCGAAAATCAACTGACATAGACATTCTCTGTATTTGAAAAGTAAGGCGGGAATAAGCAGGCGATAAGGCTTTTGTGAGCCTATAAACCTTGAAAATCGGTCTGTTTAAAAAGGCGGCTATGGTATCAATTTTGGGCTTGCAGGAGCAATCAAAGACGGGGTTATTTACTTAAGAGTTTAAGCATGTGGCTTCTTAAAGCGACGGTTTTTCGGTGTCGAGCTTGTAGAAGTACTTGGTGTAATCGAAGTCGATAGATTTCACGAAGGGGTTTTCGAGGCGAAACAGTTTGCGCTTTTTCAAGGCGGCAAAGTCCAGGCTGGCTTGATGCTTTTCTCTCCAGAGCGCCATCAAAGAGCCGTCTGCATAGGCTTTGCGCAGGCCTTTGTTCACGCGGGCTATGGCTTCTTTGTTAGAGGAGTTGGTGTAAAAGAAAATCGGCATAGGGTAATAAATCAGTAAGTGACGGTCATACCCTAAGCCTTCGATGGTGCCCCACCGGTCGTATTCCTCTTTGATTTCGTTCAAGCCGCGACAGAATAAATCGAAGCGATGCGCCGCCGTCATCTTGAAAAGCGCGGAATAGGGGTCGACTTCGGTGACCGTAAAACCGTTGTTGCGCAATATGTCGCTATCAATCCAATAACGCCCTTGGCCTACGGAGAACTTGCGGAGTTCGTCCAGGGTTTTTACTTTGGCTAGTTTGTCGAGCATGGTTTTCGGGGCAAAGCAGGTTCTGTAACTTAAAACGCCAAGGTCGATAGGAAAGCGAACGTAATCCATTTCGGCGGTGTTGTAATCTTCGTTGTAACCGAAGCTGGCGAGGTAGTTTGGGAAGGCGTTGGTTTTAATACTTTGCACGGCGCGGGTTACATTTATTGCTGGCGCGGCGCGGAATTCGTAAGGGCCATATTCATCGATTGTTTTGTCGAGCGCCAATTTCAATATGGAGACTTCGTAACTGGGAATCGCGCTCACATAGGCTTCAGGAACACGATGGGTAAACACTGTTTGTGCGAAGGCGCGGGTTTCTGCCAGGATTAGCAGTAGGATGCTTATTAATCGAACAACAATAAAATGGCTCAATCGATTTTGCTACCTAGGAATTGGTGGGCAAGATGTAACAATGTCTTATTAAAGTAGCTGAATATTTTCACATAAGTCATCTTTTTTTAGCTTATAGCGGTAAACGGTGACGACCCATATAAAAAATCAATGGGACACACAGAAATGCGTGTGTATTATAGCTCCGCACTATCGATAAAACTCAGGCGATAAAAGTGAGGCGATATAAAGTCAGGCAATCAGTTGCGTATGTTGCTTTCGCGTCACTCGTTTGATTTCAATCGTCACCAGTAACTTATCATTGAATGAATAGGAGAAACAAAATGGGCGTATTAGTTGGTAAACAAGCACCGGATTTCATCGCATCTGCCGTCTTGGGGAATGGCGAAATTGTTGATGGTTATTCATTTTCATCTGCTACCAAAGGTAAAAAAGCTGTTGTGTTTTTCTACCCATTGGACTTCACATTTGTATGTCCATCAGAATTGTTAGCATTTGATCACCGCGTTGAAGAGTTCAAAAAGCGCAATGTTGAAGTAATTGGTATTTCTATCGATTCACAATTTACTCACAACGCATGGCGTAATACTCCAGTTGATCAAGGTGGTATCGGCCCAGTTCGTTACACATTGGTTGCTGACATTACTCATTCAATCGCAAAAGCATACGATGTTGAATCACCTGATGGCGTTGCGTTCCGTGGTACTTTCGTTATCGATGAAGCGGGCATTGTTCGCTCACAAATCGTAAACGACTTGCCAATTGGCCGTAACATCGACGATACCATCCGTACGGTTGATGCCTTGATTTTCCACGAGCAACACGGCGAAGTTTGCCCAGCTGGTTGGAAAGAAGGTGACGCTGGTATGGACGCATCTCCTGCAGGCGTTGCGAAATACCTCGCTGAGCACGGCGACAAACTTTAATTCGTTCGTTGAATTAAAAACTCGAAAAACCCGGTAGCGATACCGGGTTTTTTTATGTTCAGGATAAACTGCAACACCTTTCGTTTTTTATCCGTGTAAAATCGCCAAAAATTTACGGGATAAAATCTTATGACTGCCGCAAAAAAACCTATCGATTTACACCCGAGCTGGCTCGCGCATTTGGAGTCGGAATTTGAGCAGCCGTATATGAAGCATCTCAAGCAATTTTTGTTGGAGCGGAAAAAAGCAGGGAAAGTTATTTATCCCGAATCCAAAAATATTTTTAACGCCTTTAACAGCACGCCGCTGGATAAAGTGAAGGTAGTTATTCTCGGGCAAGATCCTTATCACGGGCCGAATCAGGCGCATGGTCTATGTTTCTCGGTGCAGCCTGGTGTTCCAACGCCGCCATCCTTACAAAATATTTATAAAGAATTATATCGCGATTTGCAGTTACCAATTCCGAAGCACGGATTTTTGCAGAGCTGGGCAAATCAAGGCGTATTTCTTCTTAACGCGACACTTACGGTGGAGCAGGGGAATGCAGGCGCGCATCAGGGACAGGGATGGGAGCAATTTACAGATCGTGCAATTCAGATTGTGAATCAAGCTTGTGAAGGCGTGGTGTTTTTATTGTGGGGAAGTTACGCGCAAAAGAAGGGTCAATTTATTGATGGCCGCAAACATTTAATTTTGCGTGCGCCACATCCATCGCCCTTATCGGCGCATCGTGGATTTATCGGTTGCGGACACTTTTCGCAGGCAAATACTTATTTGGAACAACATGGGCAAACGCCGATTGATTGGAGTTTGCCACAGGTAGTTTGATTTTTAGCTTATTAAAGTAGCAGCGACATAGCCGCTTCCATATCTGCAGAAAGATCTTCTGATTCGGCGATCTGAATATCGGGATCAAGCCCAAGACGTTCAAATGCGGTAACTGTCGAGCAATCAATCTGCGCCAGCGGTGAGTTCGAGCCCGCATAACTTTGCAGCATGGCGACGGTAACTATATCGGCATAATCCGCTTTAGGACTTTTGCGTTGGAAATCGATGTGTTGCGATGGGATATGCGCAAGTTCTTCAGGGAAACCCCACGCCCGTAAAATCATATCGCCCAAGGGCGCATGCAACTCATCGATAACACTATCCAACGTTAAACTGTCATTCAGCAAAAAGGGATGATCTTCGGCGTAGGTCAGAATCGGCAGCACACCAATTTTATGAACCAATCCCGCTAGCGTCGCCTGATCAGGGCGCAATTTTTTGGTGTAGTGTCTGCACAATACGTGGCTAATACCCGCAACTTCACTGGAGCGACTCCAGACTTCGCGCATGCGCATATCCACTAAATCCGAGGTTGCTTGAAACATTTGTTCCATAGCCAAGCCGGTGGCGATGTTGCAAGTGTAAGAAATTCCCAAACGCATCAATGCGGTTCGCAAATCATCAATAGCACGTGAGGCACGCAACAAGGGGCTATTGGCAACCCGAATAATGCGCGCACTAAGCGCCGCATCGCCGCCAATTACGCCGGTTAACTTATCGATATCAGCATTAGGATCATCGGCCACTTCGCGTACTTTAATCGCGACTTCGGGCAGGGTAGGTAAGACTAATTGGTCAGTTTTTATGGCGTTAATAATATCGCTGCGGACGCGTTCGGCAATTTGACTCATAGGCTACCTACTTATTGTTGGATTATTCGCGTTTTATAAAAAGGCGGAATTCAGCAAAAGGGCGGATTAATCCGCCTCGTTTGGAGTAGGTATAGCATAAGGCAGCGCAAGGAGGCTGAGTTTTTGCGGGTTATTTTCCAGATAAATAGCAACGCGTTCGTCGTCCACAACGCTTGCCAGTAGCTCACCAGAATCGGGATTTTTATAAGCTGCGACAATCACTTCGCCAACAGTTTTCCCAGCCGCATTTTTCAGTTCAGTCCCTGGCGCGGGTAATAGATTGTCCGTTAGGGAAAACTCAAAACGATACATGTGGCGCTTGAGTGTGCCGCGATAATGTAGGCGCGCCACAATCTCTTGGCCGGTATAGCAACCTTTGCGAAAGTTAATGCCGTTAACGAGCTGGAAGTTGATTGCCTGTGGTGTAAATGTTTCGTAAGTTTCGGGTGATATGTCGCCAATGCCGGCTTGAATGTTCAACAAATTCCACAGGTTTTGGCTGGCTATAATAGTGTTCGATGTAACTTGCTGCCAAATGGACTCCGCATTGTCGGCGGCAAGCCAGCATTCATAACGCTGTTCATCAATGCGAATAATGATGTGATTGTCTGCTGGTTGCCAATTGCCGTTTTTAGCGATATTTACCGCAAAAACATCAGAAATCACCTGAGTTGCGTTGGGGCCTGCAATTCCAAGGCCTAGATAGTTTGACGTTACATCGGCCAATTTCGCTTTGGAGAAAACGATATATTTCCCCAAACTGCTTAACCCGTTCGCTACTAATCCGCTGTGGACACGTAAAATTATGCGCTCAGCATCGGTTTGCACCGCAAGAAAACATAAGAGCATACGGCCTTTAATATTGCATTGCGCACCGAGCAGGCTTTTATGATTGGCGAGGCCGTTTACATCGCAGGTGACTTGACCTTGTAAAAACTTGGCGGCGTCTGGTCCTTTAATTTCAATTAGGCCCTGTTCCAGCGGTATCGCATAAGTTGCGTCAGCGGTAGCGATGGTTTGAGTAAGGTGGATGTCGGTTAAAAGTGCGTTCCAATCAGGCATGGTTAAAAACTCAAACAATAGAAATAACTGATGTTAACGAAAGGCAACTAGTGTATCCCAACTTCAGGTTTAAAAATAAACTCGTTAGTGAAGATGAAGTTGGCGCATTTTTGGTCTATATACTCATAATCTTGTGGACGTATCATCACCCTTCGGAATAGGTTTACCAATTGACTAGCGGACTCAACTCTAACAATAACATTCGCAGTAGCCTGACTTACAAATTATTTTTGTATTGTTTTATAACGCTTTGCGTCATGTATTCTCATCGCTTTTTGCCGTCCAAAACCTTGCAATTATTTCCTGCGAAAGATGTTCACGCTTTTATATATGGTGACACTAATTCATCAGGAAAATCCATGGCGTCCTGGGTGGATTTCGACCAACTGATTTGGCAATGTAATATAGAAGATGACGGCAAGTCACACGTCTGTGGATTCAATATAGCGCTGGGCGATAGTGTTCAGGGTAAAGGTAAAGACTTATCGAGCTATCAAAAAGTTAATCTTGAGCTGGATTACAGTGGACACGATAAACGTTTGCGATTTTACACACGCAATTTTGTTGAAGGTTTTTCGGACGAAAATAATATTGAAACATCGAAATTTAACAACGCGCTTTTACCCACAGAATTTGTGAATGGAAAAGTCAGCATAGATTTCAAAGAATTTTTTGTGGCTGAGTGGTGGATATCCCAATATCAAGTGCCACGAAAACACATGCAACCTGATTTTCATAACACTGTGGTATTTGGTGTTGATCTCAGTTATCCCACAAATCCGGGCATACAAACTTTTCATCTAAAAAAATTAGAATTTGTTGGCTTGTGGGTTTCAAAAGAACGCTGGTATTTGGGGATTCTGGTATTTTGGATGCTGATTATTTTTATCGGTGGTGGCTACAATTTGTGGCAGTTGAAACGCCAAAATCGAGCTGAACGTATTCGCCTGGAAGCCTTAATAAACCAAAACTCTGCGTTAGAACATGAGACTAATCATTACAAGCAATTGTCTATGTTGGATCAATTAACTGGCATGCTTAATCGTCACGGTTTATCAGAATATCTTCAAAAAAACTACGACGAAAATTTGGGCCGGCAAGCTTCATTAATTATTATTGATATCGATTATTTTAAAAAAATAAATGATGCTTATGGTCACGAAGGTGGTGATGCCGTATTGCATGATATTGCCCAGGTTGTCCGTGAGAATATTCGCAGTAGTGATACGGCAGCTCGGTGGGGTGGCGAAGAATTTGTAGTGGTATTACCGGACACAAGTGCGCTGGATGCGCAACTGCTCGCGGAAGAGTTGCGTGGTGTGGTCGCAAATGTTGTATTTGAAAATCTTCCTGAATTGCGCGTAACTATCAGTTTGGGGGTGGGCGCAATCAACGGCATGGAGCCATTTCATATGCTCTTTCGTCGTGTTGATGTGGCGCTCTACCAAGCTAAAGCACAAGGACGAAATCGCGTTGTAATGGCAGTCTAACGTTTAGCAGCTGAAGACGAGGCGAGATTCATATACAATTGCGCTTCGCAAAGTTCTCAAGGTGTAATCTGTGGAAAGAAATCGTTTGTTTTGGGGTAGCCGTCGCGGCATGTTGGAATTGGATTTAGTGCTTTTGCCTTTTTTAGACAATGTATACCCCGGCTTGGAACAAGCAGATAAAGAGCGTTATTGGAAACTATTGGAGTGTGAAGATCAGGATATGTTCGCGTGGTTTTTAAAGCGTGAAGATCCGAGCGATATTGAATTGAAAAGGATTGTCGACATTGTCAGAGCTAACACCGGACTACAACCCAGCGCATAATTCCCCGCATCAAACAGTAACAGGTGTCGATTTGGCGCCTGTAACGATCTATCCATCGCGCTGGTTATGGCGAATGGAAATTTTTATTTATCTCACCATTCTTACTTCGGCCAGCATTTCAGTTTTCCCCTTTTTGCAAATAACATTTTATTGGCCATTGCTGTTGCTTGTTTTTGTATTCTTGGTCGCGTTTGCATGGCGATCTTCTGCACGAACTCACAAGGCTAGTCCCATCAGCTTAAGTGTCACTCAAAAAATTTGGCGTATAAAAAACTCTGACGCAGAAATTGTAGTGCGGCCTTGCGATGAAATTTTAGTTTGGACTGGCGTAATTATTATTCCGGTACGAGAAATTGCGAGCGGGGAAAAACATCGAATAATTGCATTGCCTGATTCAATGGACGCCGAAGAATGGCGGCGTTTACGTGTTTGGTTGCGAATGGGATTTCGCTGCTAGACTCATTTTAAGGCTTCACACTTTCTCACTAGATTGTTGAAAATTAATTCAGGTGACTTATGCGATTACTGGGATTGTTAGGTTTAATTACGTTAATACATTGCGACCTCGTAAGTGCCGCAACTGAATTAAAAGTTATGAGCTTTAATTTGCGTGTGCCGGTTGATCCTGCACCAAACGATTGGGCGTCCAGAAGCCCTAGAGTAATGAATATTATTTTGAAAAATAAGCCAGATGTACTAGGCGTCCAGGAAGCCATACCGCTACAAATTAGCGATTTAAGTGCACATTTAAAAAATTATGCGCAGGTTGGCCGTGGTCGCGAACTTAATGGCGAAGGTGAAGCAACACAAATTTTCTATAATAAGGATCGTTGGCGTTTGGATAAAACTGATTTTGGTACACTACAAATATCACCTACGCCAGATGTGGTAGGTTCAAACGGTTGGAACTTTCAATTCTTACGCATTTACACCTGGGCGCATTTGAATTCGAAAAAAACTGGCAAAGGAGTTTATATTTTTAATACTCATTTTCCATTAAAACCGGAAGAGCGAGATATTGCCGTAAAACAACTTGCCAGCTCAATTTCAGAGCGTAAAAATAAAAAAGATCCTGTCGTTCTGCTTGGGGATTTCAATGCCTGCGAAGTTGAGGCCTCTATGAAATATTTGCGCGGTGATTTAGGATCTCCAGTCACTATGATCGATAGTTTTTTGTTAAAACATCCTGATGACAAGGTATGGACATATCATGATTTTGGCAAAAAGCAGGAAGGCTGTCGGATCGATTATATTTATGTAGCGGGCGCTTTAAGGGTATTAAGTTCGGATGTTATTAAGGACGCTGAGACTGCAGATTTTGCATCAGACCATTATGCAGTTAGCGCCCGCATTAGACTTAATTGAAATCGCGTATAACTTTTTACCTAATTTCTACTGCTTGCTAACCACAACATTTTGCGCTGCAAAGTTAGTTGGCACTAAAATGGTGTCGCGTGCTATCGACAATTTATCAGGAAAGTCGAGCGAGTAATGCAAGCCTCGACTTTCTTTTCTATCTAGCGCAGAGCGGATAATTAATTCCGCAACAGTTGCAAGATTGCGTAACTCGATTAAATCGCTGCTGACTTTATAATTGCTGTAATACTCAGCGATTTCACTTTTTAACAATTTAATTCGATGCGACGCACGCTCAAGACGCTTGTGCGTACGAACTATGCCTACGTAATCCCACATGAAACGGCGCAGTTCATCCCAGTTATGTGAAATAACAACATCTTCATCGGAATCCGTCACACGTGTTGAATCCCATTGTTTGGAATCTTCAGGCACGTGAATGCTTGCGAGTGAATCAATAATTTGTTGTCCGGCTGATTGGGCATATACAACGCATTCCAGCAGAGAATTGCTCGCCAGACGATTCGCACCGTGCAAACCGGTAAATGAAGTTTCACCAATCGCGTATAAATTTTGTAAATCAGTTTGGCCTTTTTTATCGACCACAACACCGCCGCAGGTAAAGTGCGCAGCGGGTACAACAGGAATAGGTTCTTTGGTGATGTCTATGCCCAACTCTAAACACCGCGCATAAATCGTCGGGAAATGTTCTTTAATAAATTCCGGTGATTTGTGGCTGATATCGAGATACAAACAATCACAGCCCAAACGTTTCATTTCGTGGTCAATAGCGCGGGCAACAATATCGCGCGGCGCTAATTCCAAACGCTCATCAAAGCGATGCATAAAGCGCTCACCGTTGGGTAAACGTAAAAAAGCACCTTCGCCACGCAGTGCTTCGCTAATCAAAAAGTTCTTGGTGGACGCGTGATACAAACAGGTGGGATGGAATTGGTTGAATTCCATATTGGCGATACGGCAACCAGCGCGCCACGCCATTGCAATACCGTCGCCACTAGCGCCGTCCAGATTGGTCGTATAGAGGTAAACTTTACTCGCGCCACCTGTCGCCAATACAACGATTTTGGCCTGAAATACGTGAACCTGATCGGTATTGTTATCCAGCACGTAAGCGCCGGTGCAACGCAATTGTCGCGAGTCCGCATCAGCCTGAGTGATGAGGTTGACTGCAATATGGTCTTCGTACAAATCTATATTGGGTTGCTGGCGAACTTGGTCGATTAAAGTGCTGTGAACTGCACGGCCCGTAGCATCGGCGCTATGGATGATGCGTCTGTGACTATGACCACCTTCCTGCGTAAGGTGATAATCCTCCTTGCCGGTTTCTTTGGTAAAACTCACGCCTTGTGCAATTAACCATTCGATAGCTGATTTACTGTTTTCTACCGTGAAGCGGACTGAATCTTCATGACATAAGCCTGCGCCAGCGATCAAGGTATCTTCTACGTGCGCATCAATGGAATCCTGATCGTCGAGAACTGCAGCTATACCACCTTGCGCAAACCAGGTTGATCCTTGATTCAATGCATTTTTACTTAGTACGGCAACTTTGGCGTGTTTTGCCAAACTGAGTGCAAGTGTCAAACCGGCTGCGCCTGAGCCAATAACCAGAACGTCGTGAGAGTAGCTTTGAGTCATGAGTAGTTTCTACAGCAAGAGGAAGTACAAAATCGTAAACTGGCACCAGTATATACAAGCCAAACGCGATTGGTGAGCTAAACTCCTATTCATAGGCTGCGTAGCTTCTGGCGCTTGGCGGATGAAGCCGCATAATTTGGAACTTTTGCTATAAGCGCCAGTCAATGGCGTACAGAGCAGTAATAACAAACTAGCAAAATGCTCGTAGTTAATATTGTCAGCCTGTATCATCCAGCGCTGAATTTTTTAGTCTTGGCCACACAGGTTTCAAGACGCTTGGGGGTTTAAGAATGACAGCGCAAGTAGCGCCCGAAGTCGATGTCGATCAACAGCTAGTAGAGCGCGTGCAAAAGGGAGACAAACGAGCTTTCGATTTGTTGGTGCTCAAGTATCAGCACAAAATATTTGCCGTTATCAGCCGTTTTATTCGCGATCATGCCGAAGTGCAGGATGTAGCGCAGGATGCTTTTATTAAGGCATATCGTGCTTTGCCCAATTTTCGCGGCGAGAGCGCGTTTTATACTTGGATGTATCGTATCGCCATCAATACCGCTAAAAACTATTTAGTTGCCCGCAACCGCCGTCCACCCGCCAGTGATTTGGAGGTAGAAGACGCCGAATTTTATTCTGGCAATGATGCTATGCACGAGATGAATACGCCCGAGCGCAATTTACTGCGCGATGAGTTGCAGAGTGTAATCGACCAGGCGTTTCGCGATTTGCCAGACGATTTACGTATGGCGGTAACTTTACGGGAAATAGATGGTCTCAGTTATGAAGAAATTGCTGAAGCTATGGATTGCCCTATAGGTACGGTGCGTTCAAGAATATTTCGCGCTCGTGAAGCGATAGACAGAAAAATTCAGCCATTAATTGAATAGAGTTTATAGCGTTTGAAACCAAACGCTTTTGATGTGTTTGAGTGTTGAAAATGCGTGTAATGATCTGGATAAGGTCGCTGGAATCGCAATAAAACTGTTTTCGTGTAAATATGCAAAAATTGTGAATCTTAGCTGAACCTTTTTTACGACCTCCGGTCATAACCGCAGTAGAAAGAAAATGCTTGTTTTAAACGTTAAAACCTTTTTCAGTTAACAGGTAAATCTCAAATGAGTGAGCAAAACCGGGTGCAAACCCTTGCCGAATCAATATCAGCACTGATGGATAATCAGGCGTCTGAGTTTGAGCTGCAGCGAATTCTAAAAGCCAGTGAGCAAGATGCTGAGGTCAAGGCAACTTGGTCTCGATATCAAGTTACGGGTTCGGTGCTGCGCGGCGAGCAGACTCCAGTGTTTTCTGCCGCGTCTATGGCCAGCTTTTCAGCGCGTATGAGTGCAGCAATTGAAGCTGAGGATGCGTTATCGGCTCCTGCAGTTGCTGACAAGAGCAAATCGCAACAAGGTTGGTTCTATCAACTAGGTCGCGTTGCTTTAGTAGCATCAGTCGCTGGTGGTTTAGTCTTAGGTGTGAATCAGTTTAATAGTACTGGTCAAAGCACAAGTCAGATCGCGAGCAATGTTGTAACTCCCTCAGCGCCTGTCGATAGTGCAGTATCGTTGCCGTCAGGTATTAATAGTCCACTGATTAATACTCGTACGGTAGCAGTACAAACTGGTTATGAATCTCGCCCACAAGAAAATCGTCGGGTAAATTTCCAACCACTTCAGGCAACCTCGGTTGTATCTGATGAAGAAGTATCGCGTTACGTAAATCAGATGATTAAAGCGCATTCCGATAATGCTGCTATGAACTCCGGGCAAGGTGTATTACCTTACGCACGTGTAATCATTACTGATGAAGAGTAAGCCATGCCCAAAATCTCTACGTGGTTGTCGTCCGGTGTATTGGCGATAACCACAGTTTTCCTCGTTCAAACTTCCTCCGCGCAAGAAATTATTTCGTCTCCACCCATGAGTTTGCCCAGTGTGCAGACGCTCCTGAATAAAATGTCTCAGGATGCTGCTCACATTAATTATCGCGGCTCATTTACCTATCAAAATCAAACCAGTATTGAGCTACAAAGCTTTCGTGTAGAGCACTGGCTTGAAAATGGCGTCGAGCATGATCGTTTTTTATTTTTGAATGGCCCTGAGCGTGTTATTGTTCGCGATGGGCAACCGGTTGATTGTAAAGCCATGGGCGATGAACTGCTGCAGGGTAGTATTTCGCAAATCGGTAAAGCTTTGGTGAAGATGGATGATCTCTATCAATTCGAAATTCGCGGTCAGGAACGTATTGCCGGTCGCCTAACACGTGTACTTCAAGTGATTCCTAAAGATCCTTATCGTTATGGATATTTTTTAAGTATCGATGAAGATACAGGTTTAGTTTTGAAATCCTGGTTAATTGATGAAAACGCCAGGCCGTTAGAGCGCTATCAATTTATTTCTCTCGATTTAAACCCGGATATCGCGCAGCTGAAAGCTCAGTCATTACCGCATCAACATAAAGCAGTTGCTGATGTAACACCGTGCAATCCAACCGAATTTACCAAGCCTTCAAATTGGCAAATTGCCTGGGTTCCTCAAGGCTTTGCATTTGCTGGTCAGCGTAAACTCAATAATGGTCAAACCATGTTGATGTATACCGATGGCCTCACCACCTTTAGCATCTTTATCGAACCCACAACCAGTTTTGTTCCGGAAGGAGTCGGTAAACGTGGTGCGACTTTGGCCTATATGTCGCGTTTGGTCGTGAGAGACACTGTCTTCAGAGTAAGTGTGGTGGGTGAAATACCCGTCGCCGCTGCCGCAAAAATCGCGCAAAATATCACGGGGCAATAAAGCCCGTTTTGTTTTTCAGGTAATTCAAATGATCCTCGAAACTGGCCGCGTTGTCGCCGTCGAACCGAAAGGGCTGTGGGTAGAAACCATCCAACGATCTGCCTGCGGTTCATGTCAGGCGCAAAAAGGTTGCGGTCATAGTGTGCTCGCAAAATTTGGCGCAAGTGCGTCTTATTTATGGGTGCTGTTGGAAGGGCGAGATAGTAGTAATTACCAAATTGGCAATGAAGTTCAAATCGGTGTGCCTGAAGATATTATCGTCAAAGGCTCCATGTTTGTTTACATGTTGCCTTTGTTTAGCATGATTGCTGCAACCTTAATCTCGCACCATTACTTATTAAATGATGGCCTAATGGCGTTGAGTGCGCTACTGGGTTTATTGCTTGGCGCTATTATTGTACGCGGTTGCTCACACCTAATTCGTTTTGATAAGCGCTTGCAGCCTGTCTTGGTAGATGAGCATTCGGCAGTGCAGGTAATTGAAATCTGCGCACTGGAGTAGCCATCGCTTGTTGATCATAAATTCCCACGTTCACATTCCGCTCCACGAAATCGAGCTGACTGCTATGCGCGCCCAAGGCGCCGGCGGGCAAAACGTCAATAAGGTGTCTAGTGCGATACATTTGCGTTTTGATATTCATAATTCATCCCTCAGTGAATTTTGTAAAACCAGATTACTCGCGCTGGATGACAAACGTATTTCAAGTGACGGGGTGCTGATTATTAAAGCACAGCGTCATCGAACGCAAGAACAAAATCGTGCTGACGCGCTTGAGCGATTGCAAGAAATTGTTATTAATGCAATCAAGATCGTTAAGGATCGGCGCGCAACTAAACCAACCTATGGTTCCAAACAAAAACGTATGGATGGAAAAAGCATCCGTGCCACTATTAAATCCGCTCGTGGAAAAGTTACACTCGAATAATTCTGAATTTATTTCACTACAAATGCGTTTAAAAATTTCGCATCCGGCGTTGGCATTTGGCGCCACAGAGATTGTTGAAATTCTTCAAAATTTTCTCCGCCCGTTTTTAAAATCCAATCAACTAATGCAGCGGATACATCCGGGTAGATAACCGGGTTTGGTTTTGGCATTGGCAACCATCTGCCAATCGCCGCTTCACTTAATTCATTGGTAGATGAGCCATAACCTAATTGCGTTAATGCTAATGCGTTGGATGCTTGTTCCATTTGTCCTGCAACAGGTTGTACCAGAATTTTTTTCCCCAGTTGAATCGCTTCACTGGGCAATTCAAAACCGGCGCTGCAAATTACGCCTTCGCATCTATGTAAATCTTGTTGGAATCCTTCGCGCGAAAATGGTCGAATATGAATGTGTCCGTTATCAGCAGCTTGCGGAACATTTTGATAAACAAAAAATTGATAATCAGGAAATGCGCGTAGTTGCGGCAAAATATCGTCCAAACCTGCAAAGGGTAAATACACCAAATAATGTTTTGCCAGGGCTTCATTTTTGTAATGCGATGGCTCAATTAATGGCGGTAATATAGGTTGATTAAAGTGATGCCAATGCAAACCAATCGCCTGTGTGACGGGTGCAAAATTTTGCATAAACCAATCGGTAATTAAATTATTATTTTTCTTCGGGATTTTATGCAAAAAAGCATTTTGGTGTGAGATACCAATCACTTTTTTCCCTGCGCGTTTTGCAGCGTGGGCAGACACAGGTTCAAAGTCATTGATAATTAAATCGTAGCCTTCAACATTTACTTTTTTAATATCGTCATTAAGTTTCATTAAGTTTGCTTGCAGCGCAGTTTGCAAATAAAGAATGCGACCGCTTTTTACGGCAAAGGTTAAACCGCGATAACTTTGAAAATCGCCGAAGGCTTCCATATCAAAAAAATCTTCACGCGGTCTTCCTGAAAATACCCAATCAACTTCAACACCTTTTGCTGCAAATGCTTTTGCCATAATGCGGGCACGCGTTACATGGCCATTACCTGTTCCCTGCACACCGTAAAGTATTTTCATAGCGATACCTGAAGTAGATGTAATTGATTTCTTATTGCAAAACTCCTGTCACATATTTCTGTAACAATTCCGTTGCACGCAGTGATGGACTCGCTTGAAAAAAGCCTTCATCATTCGCGGCTTTGTGACTTGGCGCTTTTACAACATTAGAAATATCACCGCCGTGTGACCTTTCGATGAAGAAGAGATGAATTAACCGTGACAACTAAGAGTCACTAACCATCGCGTGTGGAGAATTTGGATGAGTAAACCTGGTAAAACTGGTATTGGCCGCGTAGTAGACGCATTTGGTTATTCCATGAAAGGCTTTGCGGCGACGTGGAAATTTGAAGCGGCATTTCGGCAGGAAGTGGTGCTGGGTTTAATTCTTACCCCGGTGGCATTTTGGTTGGCCACGACTCACATTGAATTGATTTTATTGTTATCCAGCATTTTTTGGGTATGGATGGCGGAATTGGCGAATTCGTCGGTGGAAGCCGTGGTTGATAGAACTGGTTCAGAGCGCCACGAGCTTTCAGGCCGCGCTAAAGATATAGGTTCTGCGTTGGTATTTACGAGTTTGGTATTGCTTGGCGTGGTATGGGGAATAGTGGCTATACATCGTTTCCTTCCATAAGTTTTTTGCGAATCTCTCAGCTAAATAGTTAACCGCATTCCATCCTTACCACTCTGTTGCGGAGGTCATGCTCCGCAGCATCTGCACCACAAATAATATGATCTTGTCGCGTTTGAGGTTGTGAATAACCGTGGATTGAGCTACATTACACATGCGGTTTAATTATCATATTTATAATCTCAGAGAAATTATGCTTCCCGACGAATTTTCAGTTAATGAGCACACCCATCGTCGCTTTAATCCTCTTTCAGGCGAATGGCTGCTGATCTCTCCTCATAGAAATAAACGCCCTTGGCAAGGTCAACAAGAGCCTAATCAGTGGCCGGAAAGTGCTGCGCATGATCCAAATTGTTTTCTTTGCCCGGGTAACAAGCGCGTTGGCGGTGAGTTGAATCCCAACTATAAAACCACTTTCGTTTTTACCAATGACTTCGCGGCCCTAATGCCTCAAGTGCCGGATGCTCCCGCGTCATCAGATCCTCTATTTCAGATTCAAGCCGAACACGGCACTAGCCGCGTCATCTGCTTCTCGCCCGATCACAGCAAAACTTTGCCGTTGCTGAACGATGAAGAAATTTTGGCCGTGGTGAAAACCTGGATGACCGAAGCTGCCGACTTGGGTAAAACCTACGCTTCTGTGCAGATTTTTGAAAACAAAGGCGCAGTCATGGGCTGCTCAAACCCGCATCCTCACGGTCAGATTTGGGCGCAAACCCAATTGCCAAGCCTCGTGCAAAAAGAAGATGTAAGTCAGCGCGCGTTTTATAGCGAGCAGGGTAAATCCTTGTTGTTGGATTACGCCCAAAAAGAAGCTGAATTAGGTGAGCGGGTCGTCGTGGAAAACGAAGATTGGTTGGTCGTAGTGCCGTTTTGGGCTGCCTGGCCGTTTGAAACCTTACTCTTGCCCAAAGCGGCGCGCGCGCGCATCACCGATTTAACCGAAACAGAGCAGGTGAGTTTGGGCGCGATTTTGCGCGATATAACTGCTCGCTACGACAACCTGTTCGAGTGTTCATTCCCTTATTCGATGGGCTGGCATGGCGCACCTTTTGACGTTACTGACACCGTACCTTGGCAGTTACACGCTCACTTTTATCCGCCGCTATTACGATCTGCCAGCGTACGTAAATTCATGGTGGGATACGAAATGCTGGCTGAACCACAGCGCGATTTATCGCCCGAGCAAGCCGCAGAAAGACTACGTCAACAAAGCCCAATTCATTTTCGTACGAGGTAATTACGAGTGAGTGCAACAATACATCAACAAAAGCTCACCGAGCTGTTTACGTTTACGTTTGATCACGTTCCTGCGTTTGTCGTGCAAGCGCCAGGACGAGTGAATTTAATTGGCGAGCATACGGACTATAACGATGGTTTCGTATTGCCTGCCGCTATTAATTACAGTACTTCTATCGCCGTTTCCGCGCGTTCTGATCGTGAATTACACATAGTTGCTCAAGATTTTGGTTCGCAAAAAGTTGTCATCAGTCTTGATGAAACTATGCAGCAGGATGCGGAAGCACCTTGGTCTGACTATGCTCGTGGTGTTGTGCAGGAATTGAAGAAAAGAAATTATCGTCTGGCCGGCGGCAATTTTTTAATCTCCGGCAATGTTCCAGCTGGCGCAGGTTTGAGTAGCTCAGCATCATTGGAAGTCGCGTTTGTGCGCGCATTGACCGAGCTGAGTGACGAGCGAATTGATCCGACGGATGCCGCTTTGGTAGGTCAGGCTGCCGAGAATAATTTCGTAGGTTGTAATTGCGGGATTATGGATCAGCTGATTTCTGCTCGTGGCCAAGCCAGCGGCGCCTTGCTGATTGATTGTCAGGATTTATCCACGCGCACCATCTCCATCCCTACCGACTGGGAAATTCTGATTGTTCATAGCGGCGTAAAACGTGGATTGGTGGAAAGTGAATACAATACGCGCCGCGTTCAATGCGAAACGGCGGCGGCATTTTTTGGCCAGAAAACTTTGCGGCGCGTAAGTCTTGAGCAGTTGCTATCGGCTGAAGGCAAGTTGGATGAACTAAGTTTTCGCCGGGCGCGTCATGTGTTAACTGAAAATGATCGCACCTTATTGGCTGCAGAGGCATTGAGTTCAGGCGATATGTCGACCTTAGCCCGTGTTATGGCTGAATCGCATGTATCTATGCGCGATGACTTCAGCATTACAACGCCAGCAATAGATTCACTCGTGAAGATATTGCAGGACGCGGGTGCAGGCCAAGCTGGAGCGCGTATGACCGGTGGCGGTTTTGGTGGATGTGTAGTTGCGATTGCACCGGCAACAGTTATTCCCCAGCTTATGGCGGCCGTTGAAGAGCGTTACCAAGTCGAAACTGGTTGTGTGCCGCGCTTGATTCCAGCAAAAGCCAGTAAAGGCGCATTCGCGGCGTAGAATTTTTAGTGAGTTAGTGAGTTAGTGTGTTAGAAGTTGCTGTACTGAAGTGTGAAGTGAAGTCCATTATCTCGCCCCTGAAGCTCGCTTCAGGGGCGTTTTTTTGGAGATTTTGTAGCAGGATCAATGCGTGGCTTTGCTTTCCAGCTCGCCGAGGTAAGCGAGATAGTCGTCCGCGAGCGTGCGTTCAACATGTCTGCGCTCAACAGATTTACGACGCTTGCGGTGGTAAATATCAATCGGCATATCTTTGCAAGGGTCGCTGTCTAATCTTCGGTCCTCGCCACGGCGTCTTCTATCAACGAAAATTTTATGTAAGCTCATATCAGTCTCTAGTGAAAACAGGTGTGATTGAACGTGTCGAATCACGTGTGAGTAGCAATTTCTTGTTATTATTGAAACCTGAAATGCCTTGAGGTCTGTGACCAGCAGTCCAGCGCATTTCTTAGCCAAGTTTTCACAGTCTAGCGCCAATCCAGCAAATTGCTGCAGTTTTTTTTCGCCTTAGTGATCACGTTTTTATAACATGGTTTTGCTGGTGAGATCTAAGCATAAATGCGGATTTAAAATGGCGGTTTTTAGATACCTACGAGTACCTTATGAGCATCATTGAAAATCGCATCCTTTCCAAACTAGCAGAAACCTTTAATCCCGCCCATGTGGATGTCGCTAACGAAAGCTACATGCACTCGGTGCCGCCGGGTTCAGAGACTCACTTCAAGGTGGTTTTGGTGTCGGGGACTTTTGTCGGTAAACGTCAGGTTCAACGCCATCAATCGGTTTATGCATGCCTATCAGATGAGTTAAAAAATGGTGTTCACGCCTTGGCGCTCCATACCTTTAGCCCTGAAGAGTGGTCGGCAGCAGGTAATATTCCAGATTCACCCAATTGTTTGGGCGGCTCTAAACACGATCATCCCTAAAACCGGATTTTTTTCTGGCTGTTCAAAAATTACGCATTTATAATGCGCGCCCTTCAAGCGCCCCATTGACGTTTAGATCGAGCTAGTTTACCGAATTAAAGTGAAAAGATATGAATGAAATAGTTGTTGCCGCACTCTATAAATTTGTCGCTCTGCCTGACTATCAGGAATTTGCCCCTCGTTTAAAAGATCGCTGCGACGAACTGGATTTAAAAGGCACTTTGTTGCTGGCAGAAGAGGGGATCAACGGCACAATTTCGGGCACTCGCGACGCTATTAATAGCTTGCTGGATTTCTTAAAGAGCGACGAACGTTTTGTGGATATCTCTCATAAAGAATCTTTTTTTGAAGGCAAACCTTTTTATCGCATGAAGGTAAAGCTTAAAAAAGAAATCGTCACCATGGGTGTAAATGGTATAGATCCCAAGAAGATCGTTGGCACCTATATTAAGCCGCAGGATTGGAATGCGCTGATCAGCGATCCCGACGTTACGGTAATAGATACTCGTAATTCCTATGAATACGATATCGGCACTTTCGAGCGCGCTATAGATCCTAAAACTGAAACCTTTCGCGAATTTCCTGCTTATGTTGCTGAAAATCTGGACCCCGCCAAACATAAAAAAGTCGCCATGTTTTGCACCGGTGGAATTCGTTGTGAAAAATCTACGGCCTACATGAAAGAGTTGGGTTTTGAAGAGGTTTATCACTTGGAAGGCGGAATTCTGAAATATCTGGAAGAAGTGCCTGAAGAGCAAAGTTTGTGGAAAGGCGAATGCTTTGTTTTCGATAATCGTGTTGCTGTTAATCATAGTTTAAAGAAAGGCATTTATGATCAATGCCACGGCTGCCGTCATCCGATTACGGAAGAAGACAAGTTGTCCGATCAATATATGCCGGGCGTGAGCTGCCCGCGTTGCTATGAAAAATTGACGGATGAGCAAAAAATCCGTTTTGCCGAGCGTCAAAAGCAAATTCAATTGGCGAAAAGTCGCGATGAAGTGCATATTGGTGCCTTGCCACCTGAGCGCCAGCTGCGTAGACAGCAAAAAATCGAAAAGCGCGAGGAGCAACGTCGGTCGTCACAAGCGTAATTAATAAGGTTATTCTTTCGGGAGACGGAATAATCTCTGCAAATCAATCACTGCAAACGAACAGGTATTTTATGGATTTTGATGCATGGGTAGCCGATTTGGCCGCCGGAACTGCGACTCACGAATCGGGTTTTGTATTGCAAGTAGAAGGGAATCCACGCGATCCTTCAGCAATAAATCCTGCCAATTTTCCGGCTAATTTGTCATTTGTAGATCAAGCGCGTTTGATGCGATGCGGCTTGGAATTCCTGGCAAAAGCTTCATCAAATAGTCCAACCTCATACAGCGCTACAAGTGGTGCAACAGATCTTGAATCGCTGAAAAGTGAAGCCACCAAAGAGCGCGAAGCCTTGGCAAAACAATTCGCCGAGCGCGCCGATAAACCGGAAAGATCGGTGTTATCGCTCAAAAGAAATAAGTAATTTTGTCCACTGAATCGCAATCCACGCAGCAATTAAGCGCCTTGCTATTAAGTACCGCATTAGGTGAAAAATTATTAGCGCGTGGGTGGCGAGTCGCTACTGCAGAGTCTTGCACCGGCGGTGGCGTTGCTGCGGCAATTACTGCAATTGCTGGCAGCTCTGAATGGTTTGAATATGGCATCGTCAGTTACGCCAATCGCGCTAAAGAAAAGTTACTTCACGTAAAAACTGAAACACTTTCGCAAGAAGGTGCGGTGAGCCAAGCGGTTGTTAAACAAATGATTACTGGTGTACTTGCTCTGGCGGATGCAGACATCGCCGTTGCCGTAAGCGGTATAGCAGGCCCGTCAGGTGGCACACCGGAAAAACCAGTCGGCACTGTGTGGATCGCTTGGGGCTTAGCGTCTGGCATCACTCATTCAAAACGTTTTCAATTTTCAGGTGACAGAGCCGCGGTGCAGCAAGAATCTGTCGTCGAAGCGCTGAAAGGTTTGTTGAACCTTCTTTAAGATTTTTTTCAAAAATTCTTTTGCTAAACGCTCTTTCGCTAAACCCAATAAATCCCTCTCGTTGAAAAGGAATATCGATGCTTTCTTTTGCAGAGTACTCGCAGTTTTTTATCGGCCTCTTGGCAATCGTAGATCCGCTCGGCGCCATTCCAGTGTTCCTTGTACTCACCGCGCGACAAACCGCAAAAACCAAACGCGCGACGATTCGCTTGACTGTGATGTCAGTCTTCAGCGTGTTAATTGTGTCGTTGATTTTGGGTGAAAAAATTCTGGAAGTGTTGGGCATTAGCATTAGCGCATTTCGCTGCGCGGGTGGATTAGTGCTGTTATTCATGGCGCTATCTATGCTGCAATCAACCTTGGCAAAGCCAGACGATATCCATTCGCTGGAAGAGGATGAAACCATTGCACTTGTGCCGCTAACTATTCCGCTACTGGCTGGCCCAGGCGCAATCAGCACAGTAATTGTTTACGCGCACCAATCATCGGAATGGACGCACTGGATTCTAATTTTTGCAGCTATTACCAGCGTTTGCTTTTTTCTTTGGCTGACATTAATTGCCATGCCCTGGTTGTCAAAACACATCACCAAAAAATCAATCGCAATGTCCACCCGAATTATGGGTTTGTTATTGGCAGCGATTGCAATTGAGTTTATCGCAGGTGGTTTAAAGGGGTTGTTTCCAGCGCTTGCGGCTTAATCCGAAACATTAAATTAATAATAAACTTGTAAAAAGAATAGCATTTAGGCCGCACCAACGGCTTAGGGCATAGTCTTGTTCATAAAAGAGCTGGCTATTCATCACGAATTTGAATTATCGCAAACCTCTTTGTTCACACCTTGAGCTACACTTATCTTCCCTAGACTGCTTTCCCTTAGTTTCAGATCAGGTATTGAATCAATCGTGGTTAAACAGATTTTCTTCTTATTTGCGATTTGCGCACTCCTTGCTGACGTTTGTCTGGCAGGTGATGCGCTATCTGACGCTGATAAGAAAAATACTGCGGTTGTTGATTTTGAAAAGCAGGTTCGCGAAGTTGCAGAAAAAACGGCTGCTGACGCCAGGGCAAAACGTGAACAAGAACGCCTTGAAAAGGCTAAGGCTGCCGCGAATAAAGTTGCCGGTAATGACGGTGCAGGTATGCGCGTCTTTAAATATAAAAAAGACGGCGCAACCATGTTTTCCGACAGTGTGCCTTACAAAACTCAGTACGAAGTTGTCGTTTATAATAGTTGTTATGCGTGCAGCATTACTTCCAGCGTTAACTGGTACAACACACGGTTACACCTTACGGAATTTAGCGACACTATCAGCCTTGCTGCAAAACAATACAAAGTCGATGTCGGCTTTATTCGCGCCATCATCCACGCAGAATCTGCATTCAATCCTCTAGCGCGTTCGCGTAAAGGTGCCATGGGTTTAATGCAATTAATGCCGGGCACTGCGAAAGATATGGGCGTGGCCGACACCTCAAACCCTGAGCAAAATATTAAAGGCGGGGTGAAATATTTAGCGGCTTTACTGCAGACTTTTAGCGGCAACGAAGCGCTTGCAGCAGCAGCTTATAATGCAGGAGCGGGAGCGGTAACGCGCTACAGCGGCATTCCTCCTTACGAAGAAACGCAGACTTACGTAAAGCGCGTAAAAATTTTATCGGATCGCTATAAAACGCAAAAACAACTGGCAAAAAATTAAATTACTTTTATTTAAAACCTATAGCTCGTTGTTGTCATCGCCTTCGAAATTAACGTCATTAAACCCTTAACTGGTGTAGGGAATTCATAGCCGCCAGCGTTTAACGCCATATTGGCATGACGCGCCTCATCGCTCAGCATTTGAATAACTACAGCTCGACTTTTTTCATCCTGCACCGGCAAATCTTCCAAATGTTTTTGTAAATGTTGGCAGACCTGATCTTCAGTTGCTGCCACAAAACCTAAACTCACTTTATCACTTACCAATCCCGCGCCAGCACCAATAGCAAATGAAAGCCCGTACCAAAGCGGATTCAGATAACTGGTGTGACTATCCAACGCATTTAAACGCTGCTGGCACCACACGAGGTGATCAACTTCTTCTGCCGCCGCATGTTCCATTTCTGCGCGAATATTGGGTAATTTCGCAGTGAGCGCCTGGCCTTGGTACAGCGCCTGCGCGCAGACTTCACCTGCATGGTTAACACGCATTAAACCGGCGGCGTGGCGCTTTTCTTCGGTAGTGAGTTCAGCTTCTTGAAAGTTTTGGGCAGGAGAAGGGCGTTCAGCGTGTTGTTCGCCCGCGGCAAGTGTGCGAAGTGCGCGGTCGGCTCGTACAATAAAATTATCAATCGCTGTGAGTTGGCGCATATCAAATAGTCTCAAATCAATTATTGGGTGAGATTGTAACTAAAAAATACCTACAAGGCTTTGTTTGCGATGAGTTTTGCTGCCTAAATTTTCAGTTTCTGGCACTATAAAACTACATAATAATCTCACATTCATAAAACTATGCAGCGAGGGACAAGTGCAAGACGTTAACGAAATAAAATTATTACTGGATTCACGCATACCTTTGGTTGTGATCGAAACCTTTGAAGAAAAGAAAGCATTGGACGTTCTTTCAATGGTAGCGAATAACCAGGGCCGTGACTTGCATCGCTGGTCAGTTACCGATGGTTTGACGCGCGTAAATTTTGGCCCACAACTTGTGCCCAAAGGCAGTGAACTTAATCAGGTTGAAGAGGCGCTGCGGCATATAAAAAACCAAATGCAGCCGGGTATTTATGCACTGTGCGACATTCATCCATTTCTAGAAAGCCAACCGAATGTTGTGCGTTTGCTTAAAGATATCGCACTCAATCATTTTGCAGTGCCTCATACGCTGGTTTTTTTGAGCTATCAATTACGTTTGCCGCCCGAGCTTTCACGCTACAGTACTGCTTATTCGCTTTCATTGCCAAGTGATGAAAAAATTATGGAAGTGATTCGCGAAGAGGCAAAAAGCTGGTCCGACAAACATGGCGGCGCGCGTGTAAAAACTGACAACATCACGCTTAAAAAATTAATGAACAATTTGCAAGGTTTAAGCGTTAGCGATGTTCGCCGTTTAGTGCGTATGGCTATTTGGGCCGACGGTGAATTATCTGAAGTGGATGTTCACGATATCAACAAAGCGAAATTTGCGTTGCTCGATATGGAAGGCGTAATGAGTTTTGAATCCAACGTTAAAGATTTTTCACAAGTTGGAGGATTACACAATTTAAAACGCTGGCTAATTACGCGACGCGATGCGTTCATCGCTGAAGATAATAAATTAGATATGCCGAAAGGAATTTTATTATTAGGCGTTCAAGGTGGCGGTAAAAGTTTAGCGGCAAAAGCTGTTGCAGGTTTGTGGGGGCTTGCATTACTGCGTTTAGATATTGGTGCGCTCTACAATAAATTTCACGGCGAAACTGAACGCAATTTGCGCGAAGCATTAAAGCTCGCCGATGCCATGTCGCCTTGCGTAATTTGGTTAGATGAAATCGAAAAAGGCATGGCGCAAGATGGTAACGACAATGGCGTATCGCAACGTTTATTGGGCACATTATTGACTTGGATGGCAGAACGCAAAACCAAAGTATTTATTGTCGCCACCAGCAACGACATATCAAAACTTCCACCTGAACTAATTCGCAAAGGTAGATTGGACGAAATATTTTTTGTGGATTTACCGGATGCCGACGTGCGTAAAGATATTTTTATGATTCACATCAACAAACGCAATATGCTCGCTGCCGAGTTCGATGTAAGCAAATTAGCCAGTGCCACAAATGGTTTTTCAGGTTCAGAAATCGAGCAAGCGATTGTTGCTGCTATGTACACCGCAGCATCTAGCGCAACCAAATTAACAACGGATATTTTGCTGCACGAAATTCGCAACACAAGCCCGCTTTCGGTGGTGATGGCTGAACAAATAGCGCGGCTAAGATTGTGGGCGGAGGATAGGACTACACCGGCCTAAAAAAATTCTGTTCTACAAGCGCCTGGTTAGAGTAATCGCTTTTTCCGGGCATGCGCTTACGCACAATCCACAAGATTTGCAGGCATCTGCATTAGGTGCGTAAGCGACTTTCATTCCGTGAACACGTAGCTTGAGTTTGTGCAGCAGATTTAATTCTTCATAATCGGCGTGATCAATTTGCCGAACCTCGAAAACATTTTCTGGGCAAACGACCACGCAGTCAGATTTTCCTTCACAGCGCTTTAAGTTAATGACCGGAACTATAGTGCCCGGGTCTTTTTTGCAATTTGCTGCGATTATAATTTCCATAAAATCTACGCACCTGCTTTTTTAAAGTTTATTTAGTCTTTGCCGCGCGAACGAAAGCCCATCATGCCTTGCTTAAATTTCTCTTTTTCTTCGTCGGTCATATTGTGCCAGCGGTGCATTTTGTTATTGTGCCAGCCGCCACGACCATGGAAACCGCCAAATAAAATTCTGCATAACACTAGCAGACCGAGTGCGTGTAAATAATCAATGTTATTGGCGCTGCTAAAGAGTGTGGGAATAATCCAATTCCACAGCGACATCACCAGCCAACCTAATCCAGCAATAGCTGCGGCAACAAAAACTATTCCTTTCGCAAACCAAAGTTTATGGCTCATATTAATTTTCCTCTAAAAATTCTTGATAAATTGTGTGTAAACGTTTGCGAAGATGTATGACTGCGTAGCGTTTTCGTGAGAGTAGGGTGCTTAGTTTTACACCTGTCTCTATTGCTAACTCTTCAAAACTTCGCCCTTGTAATTCGTGCGCAACAAATACATCGCGTTGTTCTTGCGGTAATTCGTTAAGCGCGTCCTGCAATTCCTGTAACAGTATTTCGCGTGTGTAAGCTGTCTCAGGTCCATCGACGGGTGGCAGCAAATCATCTAACCAGTAATCATCAGCTTCATCGCCAAGCCAGTCCGCTATGAGCACTTCCTTCTTTTTACGGAAACGATCAATAATCCTGTTTCGCGCTACTCTGAATAACCATGCACCCACTTGTTCGATCGGTTCCGGCAGGTGGTAGGCTTCTACAAATTCAAAGAGCACATCTTGCAAAATATCTTCAGCTTCACTAGGGTCAGCGATTCGCTTGCGAATAAATGCCCACAGCCGAGTGCGTTCGCGCCTTACGCTTTCTGTGATTTCATCATTGCGCTGTGCCATTGACTCGCCTGTTGTTGATATCGTTTCCATACTTATGAAGACGAATCACAAAGCAAAATATTGTATAAAAATAAAAATTATTGAATGGTGCGAGATGGATAAAATAACAGTTTGGATAAGTTTAATGTTCTATTGAAATTTCTTTCACGCTGTACTTGGCGCGTGAAAGAAATTACATTTTCGTTAGTCTGTAAAAGCAAGAACAGTATTGGTTATTGAGTGACGCTTGCTGGTTGTTCACTTGAAAACTTAAACCGTTTTTTCAAGCGTGCTTCAAATCCAGTCATGTAGGAAAACACCACGGGCACAACCAACAAGCTTAACGCAGTGGATGTAACCAGACCGCCGATTACTGCAATTGCCATGGGTTGACGAAAGCTCGCATCGCCACCAAAGCCAAGCGCAAGCGGTAACATTCCAGCAATCATCGCCACACTCGTCATAAGTACTGGGCGAGCACGTTTGCCGGACGCTTCTAGAATTGCTGCGTTTTTAGATTCATGCGGTTGCTGTAGAGAAATAATCGCAAAGTCGACGAGCAAAATTGAATTTTTAGTGACGATTCCCAACAGCATTACCAAACCAATCAGTGCAGGTAAACCTAATTCTGAACCGGCAACGAGAAGCGCAACAAACGCGCCGCCAACCGATAAAGGCACTGCGGATAAAATGGTTATTGGTTGTAACCAATCTTTAAATAATAAAACTAATACTGCGTACACACAGAAAACACCGGTGAGCAGGGCGATAATAAAGCCCATAAATAAGTCCACCATAATTTCTGCGTCGCCGCCTTCAATAAAATGTACTGACGATGGCAGCGCGCGCATGCTCGGTAATTTTTTTACATCTTCTAACGCAGTTCCTAATGAATAACCACCGAGATCTGCAGAAATGGAAACTTGTTGTTGGCGATCAATACGTAAAATTTGTGAAGGTGCGCTACTCAATTCAATCGTTGCCAAACTTCTTAACGGCAACAAACCATCTTTGGAATGAACGCGTAAATTCGCGAGCGTATCCACATCCGTACGCATTTCTGGCGGTAGCATTACGCGAATACCTAGTTGGCGTTGATCCAAATTTAGTTTTGGCAAAATATGATCATAATCACCCGCTAAAGCGATACGTAATGTCTCGCCAATCGCCTGAGTAGAAACGCCGCGTTCGCTTGCTTGAATAGTATTTGGAATCACTTGTATTTCTTGTTGTTCCAAACTTGCGGTCGATGTAACACCGCTCAAATAACCCATATCGCGAATTTCTTTTTCAATTGCACGCGCGCTTGTTGCTAATGCAAGTGAATCATCACCGGTCAACAAAATTTCAAATTTTTCACCGGGGCCGCCAGCACCGGCAGAATATTTTATGCCTGCGATAGATTGCAGTTGTGTGCGAATTTTAGTTTCAATTTCGGTTTGGGTAGGACGTTTTTCTGAAAACACGACCATCAAGGTTGCTTTACGTACTTCACCTAAAGCCATTCCACCACCACCGCCTGTTGCAGTTGCGGTACCGACAGTTGTGAAAATTTGCGCAACGCCAGGAACGTGATTAATAGCTTCGCGCACTTCTTCTGCCTTTTGCTGCGTAGTAGAAAAGCTGCTACCCGGCGGTGTTTCTATGTGAACGTAGGTCATGCCTTCATCGGAAGCTGGAATAAATCCCGCAGGCAAAAATGCAACAAGGCCTGCCGAAATTATAAAAAATATCGTGCCAGCGCCTAAGGTTGTTTTGCGATGTTCCAAACACCAACTCGCTGCTTTTAAATAAAATGGTAAAAACTTTCCTTCTTTTTCTTCGTGATGAATCGGCTTCAGTAAAAATACAGCGGTCATAGGAGTGATAATGCGCGCGACTAATAATGAAATTAATACGGCGATTACCAAGGTCCAACCAAATTGTTTAAATACGAGACCAGGAATTCCTCCCATCATGGCAGTTGGTAAAAACACGACGACTAATGTTGCTGTTGTCGCTATAACAGCTAGCGCAATTTCATTGACGGCGTCGATAGTTGCCTGTTTTACGGATTTACCCATGCGTTGGTGTCGCGCGATATTTTCAACTTCTACAATGGCGTCATCCACTAAAACACCAACTACAACGGCCATGGCTAATAAAGTAATTGTGTTAATGGAAAAGTTTGCCCATGACATAAACGCAAACGTTGGAATGATCGATAAGGGTAGGGCGATAGCGCCAATTAATGTTGCGCGCCAATCGCGTAAGAAGAAAAATATAACGAGCACCGCGAGAATCGCGCCCTCATACAACATATTCATTGAGCCTTCGTATTGCTCTAAAATTCTGGGAACACTTGAACGAATTAAGTTAAAAGATATTTCAGGATTTTGCTGAGCTAATTCTTTTAGCGTCGCATCAATATCAGCGGCTAATTTCGTTTCATCAAAACCTTTTGAACGCAATACTTGAAAGCCAATCGCAGGTTTTCCATCCAAAAGTGCAGACTGCGAGCGCTCCGCATTGGTATCAATAACCGTTGCTACTTGGCCAAGACGAAGCGTTTCGCCGTTCGCCAATGAAATAGGTAATTGCTCCAATTCACCGACGGTTTTCATGGTATTAATGGTGCGCACGCCTTGTTCTGAACCACCGAGTTGACTGCGGCCACCGGAATTTTCTTGCTGAATTTCTTTAATCGTTTGTGAAATATCCGTTGCAGTTACACCGAGTGCATTTAGTTTTAGTGGATCAACTTGCACTTGGATTTCACGGTTAACACCACCGAGCCGCGTGAATTGCCCGACGCCGCGCACTGACATAATTTTCTTGCCGAGCGTGTTATCCACATACCAGGATAATTCCTCTTCCGACAAATTGGCCGCAGCAACGGCGTAAGTTACCGTGGGATTATCCGCACCTAATTCCACTTTGCTCACTTGTGGTTCAAGCAAATCTGGCGGTAGATCACTGCGAATACTGTCGAGCGCATCTTTCACATCGGCGACGGCATCAGATAATTTTTTCTCTAATGCAAATTCAACAACGATAGAAACATTACCGCGCGAAATTGTGGTGTGAGTGTGGCGAAGCAATTGCAAATTTGCGAGCGCATCTTCCGCCTTACGTGCAACTTCGGTTTCAAGTTGTGCTGGCGCCGCGCCAGGTTGGTTCAATGATACATTGACCATCGGCAAATCCATGTCGGGGAAATCTTGCACATTTAATTTGTGAAAGCCCCACAAGCCTGCAAAGGTTAATAAAATAAAAATCAGAATGGCGGCGCTGGGATTACGTAGTGACCAGGTTGCAAAATTCATTTTTTTGCTCCAGTAACTTGCGTAGCCTGTGCAACTTGCGCAGCTTTCACTGAAATTTTATCACCATCATTTAAAAAGCCTGCGCCTTCCAGAATTACCGTATCGCCATTTTTAATGCCTGAAAGTATTTCAATTTCATTTTGTTGGCGGCGACCAATGTTGACTAACACTTGTTCTGCCATATTGTTTTTTACGCGGAATACCCAAGTTTTGCCGTCTTTAATGACAAGACTCTCGGATGGCACTGTAACGGCAGAAGCGTTGCCAATTAAAATTTTTCCATCGGCATAAGTATTCACGGCAATATCCGGCGCGCCGTCTAACACTACACGTACTTTGGCGAGCCGAGAACCGCTGGTGAGTTGCGGTGAAACGCTGCGAATTTTTCCTGCTAAAGTTTGGTTATTGGCCGCATTAATTTGTGCAACCATGTTGGGTTTTACACGAGCGAGATCTGTTGCGTCAATTTGTGCAACCCATTCCAATTTATGCTGGCGCAATATGCGAAAAAGCGATTCGCCCGCGCTGGGTACTTTTCCTAATTCGATACTGCGCTCCAGAATTTTTCCATCGTCAGGTGCAACCACTGTTGCATCTTCCAATTTAACTTCGGCGAGTTTCACTGCTGCTGCAGCCTGATCGCGTGTTGCAGCTGCCGTGGCAGCTTGAGTGGCGACTTGATCAAATTCTTGTTCACTCAAAGTTTGTTTTAATTTGAGTTGATCGAAACGTTTTAAATTGGTATCGGCTAGTTGCAAGCTTGATGATGCAAATGCGAGATTAGCTTTTGCTTGCGCGAGTTCGGCTTTTAATAAACGATCATCAAAACGTGCGAGCACTTGCCCTTTGCGAACGCTATCGCCTTCTACGACTTTAACCTCGGTAGCGCCAATGCCGTTAGTTTTTGCGCTAACAATAGCCACTTCCCATGGAAGAATTTCACCTTGTGCAGAAATGGATACGGCCCAATTTGTGGATTTTGCGATGCTAGTTGTAACTTGCGTGCGCGGAGTTTCTTTAACATTTTTTGCGTCATCGGCAAAAGCAATCAGCGGTGAAGCCATTAGCAATAAACCAATGACGATAATAAATTCCAGAATGATCGGTTTGAGTTTGCATTCATCGTCATCGCTATAATTTGGTAAAAACATAGTGTGTATCCCTGTAGGATCTTAAATAAGATTTAAAGCGGTTTTAAATGGTTAATAAGATTTTGGAACGCAGCTTCAATAACCAGTCGCGTTCTTTCTTCCGAAGCGGCGGTGTTTTGCTGCAAATTTATTAGCGCTGCGCCTATGACTGTGGCGCGCATGAAATAAAGAATATTTTCGTCAACTTGCCATCCCAATTGCTGAAGCAAGTCGCGGAATTTTTGGCGTGTATCCAGATCGCTTTGAATAAACCAGCTGGCAAGCGAAGGATCTTCATCAGCAGCGACCGTAAGTGCGAGCATCAGGCGCGGAATATTTTTAGTCAGCGCAAAGTGAGTCATGATTTCTTTAATAGAATCGAGCGTGAGAGGTCCGTTTTCCGGCGCATTTCGATACTCGGCCATGCGCTCTTTGCTCTCATCCACAACCGCCGTTAGCAGATTGCTTCGGGTTGGGAAGTGATAGGTGAGAAGACCTTGCCTGACGCCAGCCACTTCAGCCACACGGGTTTGCGTAAGGGCTGGAAAGCCTTCTTGAAGGAGAACATCCAGTGCAGCTTTGAGTATTTTTTCTTTCGTTTTCACACCAATAGGTCTCAATAAGGTTAGTCAAATGCAGGGTTTAGGTAAAAATACCAAATTTAGGTAAAAATACCAATATTATATTTGTAAAGATTGCTGGTGGTGACAAATGGCATATTGAATTGGGATTACATTGAGGGGGGAGCTGGTTAGGACTGACTAGGTTTGGCCTGTGATAATTACCTTTACGGTAGTGAAGACGTATCAGGCCAGGGAATATTGTAGAGGCAGTGAAAATTATTGAATTTATTTGTTGGGTAGGTTTATTGCGGTTTTGAATCGTCAGGATTAGAGATCAAAAGGCGCGAATTGGTAATCGCGCCTTAGTTGACAAAACAAACTAGAGTTTTCCTTCCATCGCCATTTTTACGAACAAGGTATCGAAGCGCAGTTTGATATTTTTGCTGCTCCCTTGAATTGTGCCATCAGGAAGTTGAACGCCTATGTCATCGGTATTTTTAACATCAATCGCTTTAGAAAAATTCCGAACTAGTTCCATGGTGCTATGCAACTGAGTGGTTGTTGAAAAATTGTAAGAGGCTGCAGGTGTATAAAACATTTCGGTATCGCGCAGCTGCGAGTCGTAATCGGCCAAAGTGGTTCCGGCACTGGTTGCCATAAATGTTCGCGCGGCTTTTCCTTCAGCATCATTTTTACGCATTAGTTCCAGTGTTTCAAACCATGCGCCGACGAGTGCTTTTCCTAAATTCGGATTGGCTTTGAGAACATCGGTACTCACAACCATCATGTCGATAATTTCGCCGGGAATTTCTTTAGAGTTAAATACTTTGCGCATGTTCGGTGAATTGCCAAGCACAAAACTTAATTGGGGATTCCACAGGGTTGCTGCATTGATATTTGGTTTTTTTAGCACACCAACAATTTCTGCATCTGAGGTATTCACAATTTTTACATCGCGCGCATTCATGTGATGTTTTTCAAGAGCACGCAATAATAAGTAATGCGAAACTGAAAACTCTACCAGGTTTATGTTGCGGCCTTTGAGGTCGGTAAAGTCGGTAGTATTTTTTAATACGACGGCGTCGTTGCCATTTGAATAATCGCCAAGAATTAAGGCCGTGCTATCTAAACCGCTGGCAGCGGGCATAGTGAAGGCATCCATATTGGTCATTACACAACCGTCGAATTTACCTTTGCTAAATTGTTCAATCGATGAAACGTAATCATTCACTTGAACTATTTTAATTTGAATTCCGTATTTTTTTGCCCATTTATCAACTATATCCTTATCGCCAGCATAGCCCCACGGCATCCAGCCTGCATAAATTGACCACGCAATAGTGAAAGAGGTTTTTTTCTCAACAGCTGCAAAACTATGCGCAGAAATGCAAATAGCAACAATCAGTAAAATGAAGCGAGCGATAGCGTTTTTGTAATCCTTCAGGGTAAAACAAATTTTCATAGTGAACTCATTAGGTCTCAAAAAATATTTTAAATTAACGTGGCGAATATTGTTTTTATACTTCCGTAACAGCCTAAAAGTAGTGCAATGCATTGTGGAGCTTTTGGTTAAAAATTTCCGTGATGCATTGCGCTATCTTATTTTCTATTTATCAGGCCGAAAAATTATTCCTCCATTACCACAAGTGTTTGGCCCGCTTGCACGCGCGAGCCTTCGGTTTTTAATATTTGTGTGACTTTTCCTGCGCAGGGCGCTGTTATATTGATTTCCATTTTCATGGATTCCAACACCAGCAAAACATCGCCAGCTTTTACTGATTGACCAACTTTTACCGAAGACTGCCATACGCTGCCTGACACAGAACTATCCACGCGAATAGCATCTTCAGGAATTTCAGCTTCATCACTTTCTTCAGCAATTTCCTTTTGTTCGTAATTAAATTGACCGTTGGCGTGCCAGCGAGCAAGCTCTTCGTTGAAGGCGTGTTCGCGTTGATCAGTAAATTGCGCGATATCCTCATTATTATCGACAATAAATTTTTCGTACTCGTGCAAACTGAATTGGCTTTCTTCAATTTTTATGGAGTAACGGCCTTGCGGGAAATCGCGGCGAATTTGTTTGAGTTCATCGCTGCTAACTTCATAAAAACGAATTTGATCGAAAAAATTTAATAGCCAGGGTTGTTTGAATTCTGCGGTTTTTCGGTAGCGATTCCACATTTGTAAGGTGCGCCCTACAAATTGATAGCCGCCGGGGCCTTCCATGCCGTAAATGCACATGTAAGAACCGCCGATGCCCACGGAGTTTTCTGCAGTCCAGGTACGCGCGGGGTTGTATTTTGTGGTCACCAAACGATGGCGCGGATCAATTGGCGTAGCAACAGGCGCGCCCAAATAAACATCGCCTAATCCCATCACTAAGTAAGAAGCATTGAAGACGATATCTTTTACCGCTTGTATGGAATCGAGCCCGTTAATACGGCGAATAAATTCTAAATTGCTTGGGCACCAAGGTGCGTTGTCGCGTACAGATTGAATATATTTTTGTATCGCAAGCTGACAGGCTTCGTCATCCCAACTTAAAGGAATATGCACAATACGCGAAGGCACGCTGAGTTCATTTAATTGGGTGATGAGTTCTGTTTCGCCGTGTTGTAAATGGGCGATTAATTCACTGAGTGAAATTTCCTGGCTATTGTAATGCACTTGGAGCGAGCGAATACCGGGCGTTAATTCTCGCAAACCTGTAACAGGATTTTTTTGCAGCCATTGCATAAGTGCGTGGGCACGGAAACGCAATTTAATATCCAGCTCAAGCGCGCCATATTCAACTAATAAAAAGTGATCACCGGCTGCGCGATAAACGATATCTTCACCGTAAGTTTCTTTCGATAATTGCGCTACGATGGGTGTGTAGGGCGTCACTGGATTCCAGCTTGCTTCGGTTGCATCGAGGTTTTTTAAATTTTCATTTTGTGTTTTTTCAATAGCAACCGCGTCATCAATACTCACCGAAACAAAACGAATTTTATCACCGGCACGTAGTTGACCGAGCTTCCATAAATCTGCACTGATTACGGTTGCGGGGCAAACAAAGCCACCGAGTGAAGGGCCGTCTGGTCCGAGAATTACTGGCATATCGCCAGTAAAATCTACGGTACCAAATGCGTAGGCATTGTCGTGAATATTGGAAGGATGCATTCCTGCTTCACCGCCAGATGTACGCGCCCAACTTGGTTTGGGGCCGATCAAGCGAATACCGGTACGGCTGGAGTTGTAGTGAACTTCCCAATCAGATTTAAAAAATATTTCTATATCGTCAGGTGTAAAAAAATCTGGCGCCCCATGTGGGCCGTAAATAACGCGCAATTGCCAAAGGTTAGTAATGGTGGGCTTTAATAAATTGGGCAGGATATTTTTTTCGATAATGTTATTACTAGCTGTTGCATCAAGCGCGAGTACATCTCCCGCGCGCAAAGCACGACCATTATGACCGCCGAATTGACCGAGAGTAAAAGTGGATTTAGCACCCAAGTAATCCGGGCATTGAATGCCGCCTGCAACACAAAGATAAGCACGCGCACCGCGTTCGGTAATTCTGCCAAGCTGTAATTGCTGGCCTGATTTTACAGTGATGACTTGATTGATACTTATCGCATCGCCATCAAGTTTTGCATCAATATCCGCACCGGTTAAAACAATGCTGGTATTGCAGCCAAATTTTAAGATGGGACCTTGCAAAGTAATTTCCAAACCAGCAGCGCGTTCATCGTTGTTTAATAAACGGTTACCTAAACGGAATGAGTAATTATCAAAGGGGCCTGACGGCGGTACGCCTATATGCCAGTAGCCTGTACGTGCAGGGTAATCCTGAATAGTAGTCTGGGTTCCGCCTTGCAACACATCAATGCGCGCAGGTTTAAAACTAAAATGATTTAAATAGCGCGTAGTCATGCGACCTTGAATTAAGGTTTCATCTTTTAACAGCGCGCGTAAATAACCTAAGTTGGTTTCAATTCCATAGAGTTGTGTTGCGTTTAACGCGTTGGATAATTTTTCAAGTGCATCGTCACGGTTTTCGCCGTGTACAATAACTTTTGCAAGCATGGGGTCAAAGTAGGATGGAACTTCTATACCGCTTTCAATCCAGGAATCGATACGCAAATTTTCATCGGTTATAGGGAATTCAACTTTGCTTAGTAAACCTGCACAGGGTTGAAAATCGCGTGCTGGATCTTCAGCGTAAACGCGCACTTGTATAGCATGGCCTTTTGCAGATAGTGGCGCGCGTAAAGCTTTTAAGTCACCTAACTTGTCGGCTGCTTGGAGTAGCATCCATTCAACTAAATCAACACCAAATACTTCTTCAGTTACACCGTGTTCAACTTGCAAACGCGTGTTTACTTCCAGGAAATAAAATTTATCGTCTTTGGAATCGTAAATAAATTCTACTGTGCCTGCATTGCGATAATTGACTGAACTTAATAATTGTTCAGCGGTGCGTTGCATGGCGTGGCGTTGTGTATCAGGCAGGTTGGGAGCAGGGCATTCTTCAACGACTTTTTGGTTGCGGCGCTGACTGGAACAATCGCGCTCACCAATGGCAACAGCTGTTCCTTTACCATCGCCAAAAATTTGTACCTCAATGTGGCGCGCAGCCGCGATAAATTTTTCTAAAAATACGCCATCATCGGCGAAGTTATTTTTGCCTAAACGTTTTACGCTATCAAATGCACCGATTAATTCTGCTTCACTGTTGCAAAGCTGCATGCCGATACCGCCGCCGCCTGCAGTGCTTTTCAGCATGACCGGGTAGCCGATAATTGCAGCAGCTTCAACTGCAGCTTCTAGGCTGCTTAATAAATCTGTACCCGGGCAAAGTGGAACACCTGCGGATTGCGCAAGTTCGCGCGCTTTGTGTTTTAAACCAAAGGTAATCATTTGTTCGGCAGTTGGGCCGATGAAAACTAAATTTGCCGCTTCACACTCAGCGACAAAACCGGAGTTTTCGCTTAAAAATCCATAACCGGGATGAATCGCTTGCGCGCCGGTTTCTTGGGCAATGGCAATAATTTTTTTTCGATCCAAATAAGTTTGTGCGGCTGCACCTTCGCCGAGTGAATAAGATTCGTCGGCAAGGCGAACGTGCAAACTGTCAGCATCGGATTCGGCATAGACGGCGACGGATTTAATATTTAATTTTTTAAGCGTGCGGATGATACGAGTGGCAATAGCGCCGCGATTGGCGATTAATACTTTAGTAAACATATTTTCTCCAACGGGCCGTCCCGGAGGTTTTTAATACGACAGTGGTCGTCCACTGAAGATGTTCAATATTATGTATACGTGTATGAGTTTTATATTAATTCCACACCAGAACTTCTATCGGCGTAGGGTTATAACCATTGCACGGATTATTCAATTGCGGGCAGTTGGAAATTAACATCACTATATCCATTTTCGCTGTCAGCTCTACGTATTTTCCCGGAGCTGAAATGCCATCTTCAAAGGTTAAACCGCCTTCGCTAGTAACAGGCACATTCATAAAAAAATTAATGTTGTGAGTGATGTCGCGTTTACTGATGTTAAATTCAGGGTGTTCAGCAACTGCGAGCATCCAACTATCGCGACAGGCGTGCATGCATCGTTTTTCCAAACTGTATCGAACAGTATTACTTTCGGTTGCGCAAGCACCGCCGAGTGTGTCGTGACGGCCGCAAGTGTCGGCAACAATTTCCAGCAATTCTCGATTAGTATTTGAAATTAATTTTGTGCCTGCACTTAAATATAAATTACCTTGGGTACGAATGGTGTCCATAGCACTGTAACGTTCGCTAGGGTCTTTGGCGTTATAAAACAAAACATCGGCGGCTTGGTTGCCTTCTAAATCTACAATACGAAAAGTTTGGCCCTGTTTTATTTCACCTAAAAAATAATCACCGGCTGCAACATAATGGCGAGCGGTTGAATTTTCCGGGTTCAATTTACTTTCAATTAAAGACATATCATTCACCATCATTTCGCAGCAAGATAGTAGAGCGCGTTGTTTTGAAATCCGCGTTGGTTTTCGGGGCGGAAATTTTTGCAGTAATCATCGTCCGCCACAGCTTCTGCTTCACCCAATTCAATTTGCACAGATTTGAAAGGGTAAGCTTCTGCTTTATTCAGCGGGTGAGGGCATGCATGCAATAAAACGAGTGTGTCCATTTCAAAGCGCAAGGTTACTGAATTGTCTGCAGTTTGATTTTTGGTGTCGAGTTTTATGTTGCCATTGTCATCTGCAATAACTTTGCTAAACCAATTAATATTGGATGCGATATCGGCGCGGCCTAATCCATATTTTGCTAATTCAGTTAAAAAAGCATCGCTGCCATTCTGTAACCAGCTGTTGCGATCTTTTTGGTAATCACGCTTGCCAAACTGTTTCTCAATTTGTTCAGCATTGCTGTTACCGCAAATAGTATCGTGCCAGTTACCTTCGCCATTTGCGGAATGATCTTCAATAATTGACGCAAAAATTCTGCCCATATCTGAATACAAGCAGTTTCCACGTTGTAATTTAAACGTGTGTTGGCATTTTAAAGTGTCTGGTGCATTGTATCTTTCCAATAAATTGCGCGGGTTATAAAACAACATACCGACGTTGGCGCCGCCTTCGATATCTGTGATTTTCATGAAGGTGCCACGGCGGATTTCTAATGACCAATGGCCATTGCCGGGAATTGTTGTTGTGTAAAACGTTTTACTCATAGTGCGATCTCTGCTGCTTTTATTTCCGCTGGTATTTCAGTAGTTTTGCGCGTTACCGGTAAATCGTATGTAATATTTGCACCATAGGCTTCGGGCGAATGTGGATCGCGACGTAATTTGTCGAATACCCAAAGGCGTGTGCCTAAATAAAATCCTTCGCTTAAATCATGCGTCACCATAAACACGGTGAGATTATGTTCGCGCCACAATTTTAAAATTAATTCGTGCATGTCTGCGCGTATGCCCGGGTCGAGTGCACCGAAAGGTTCGTCGAGTAATAAAATGCGCGGTTGGCGAATTAATGCTTGTGCGATTGCTAGGCGTTGTTTCATACCACCTGATAATTCGTGCGGGTATTTATTGATTGCCGGCGTTAATCCAACGGAATCTAAAAGTGCTTTTGCTTCATCGACAACTTTTTGTTTTCTGCCTCCGAATAATTTTCCAATTAAAGGTGAGTGTTCAAACTCGCGCGCGAGAATCACATTTTCCAATACGGTTAAATGGGGAAACACTGAATATTGTTGAAACACAATTCCACGCGATTGGTCGGGCTCGTTAGGAATTGGTTTTCCATCCAACAATAATTCACCAGATGTTGGTTCTTCCATTCCCAAAAGCATTTTTAAAAACGTACTTTTACCGCAGCCGGATGTTCCTACCATGGTAATAAATTCACCCGCATTTACGCTGATGTTCATACGTTCCAATACGACGTTGTTGCCATATTTCTTCCATAAATTTTTGGCGGTTATTAAGGGAGTTGCCTGAATCACAGCGGTCATTAGTGTGCTCCTTGATGATGCCATGTAAAACATTTTTGGCTGGTTTTAAGTAGCAACCAATCGATGATAAATGCGAGTAAGGTTATCCAGGCGACATAAGGCAAAATCACATCCATCGACATGTAGCGGCGCACTAAAAATATTCTGTAACCAAGGCCATCGGTTGAGGCTATAGCTTCGGCGGCAATTAAAAATAACCAGCCTGAACCAAGCGTCAAACGAATGGAACCAATCAAACGCGGTAAGAGTTGTGGAATGTAAACGCGTAGCAAAACTTGTAGCGATGAGGCACCAAGTGTTTGCGCTTTAATAATTTGTTCCTGCGGAATCTCTCCTGCGCTGCGCTGAATATCACGCGCTATACAAGGCGCTACGCCGATAACAATCAAGGCAACTTTTGATAGTTCATCCAGCCCAAAAACAATAAATAAAATGGGCAATAATGCCATGGGTGGCACGAGTGAAATCACGGTAACTAAGGGCGAAACCGGTGCGTGAAAAACGGGTATGGCACCGGTTAGTAATCCGAATGTGAATCCTAATAAAGCGGCAATCGTTATGCCGATTAGTAAACGTTTTAAGCTGCTGTAGGTATCAACCCAAAATAGATATTCGCCAGTACGTTTGCTTGGCTCCAGCGCGTAGCTATGAAGTGTCTCGCCCATTTGTCCGAAACTTGGTAGTAGTTTATCGGTGGCGTTTTCAAGTAATCGCGCATCGGAGGCAACTATATAAATAAGAATGATAAGCGCAAAAGGCAAAATACCGAGTAACCAGCGCACGGGTTTGGAAGGCGTTAGATTTATAAGCCGTTTCATAAAGAAATCCCGTAAGGATAAAAAGCTATTTTTGTTTTAGTTTTAATTGAACGCGTGAGTAGATGGCTCCACTCACGCTTGTAGTCTTAAAGCTTGTTTTCTGCAGCCATTTGCATGTAGGTCGTATCAAAACGTAATTTCACGTTTTTGCTATTTCCGTAAATGCCTTTGGGGCCTTCAATACCAACGGTTGCAGCGTCCGGTGCTTTGTCACCGAGCAAACCGTGAGCGAAAGAGAACTCAGCAACTTTTTTCATGGTGGCAAGGAGCGCGTCGCTTTTGGCAAATTCGAGGGCTGATGCAGGGGTGTAAAACATTTTGGTGGTTTTGAGTTGTGAATCGAAACCGGCCAAATCAGTGCTGGATGCTTTTGCCATTGCAGTACGCGCGGCAATCGCTTTTGCGTCTTGAGCATTAATAGTGCTCATGATTTCGTACCAGGCGCCGACCAACGCTTTACCTAATGCAGGGTTCTTTTTCAGTGTGGCGGTGTTAACCACAAATAAATCCATGATTTCGCCAGGGATCTGTGCGGAGTCGAACACTTTAGTGGTATGCGGTTGTGTCATGATCTCGCCCACAAGTGGATTCCATGTGGTTACAGCGGTTACGCCCTTGGTGCCGTAAACAGCAACCATGTCGGCATCGGAAGTATTAACAACTTTTACATCGGACTCTTTTAATTTCACGCTTTCCAACGCGCGAGCAAGTAAGTAGTGAGACACACTCAACTCAACCAGGTTTACGTTTTGGCCTTTAATGTCTTTAAGGGTTTTGTTATCGCCTTTAAGAATTACAGCATCGTTACCGTTTGAGAAGTCGCCAACGATCAACGCGGTGCTATCCACGCCGCCCGCTGCAGGAATTGTAAGGGCGTCCATGTTAGTCATAGCGCAGGCGTCGAATTGACCAGCGGTATATTGATTGATGGATTCAACGTAATCATTAATTTGGGTAACTTGAATTTCAATACCGTATTTTTTGGCCCATTTGTCGATAATTTTTTGTTCGGCAGAATAGCCCCAAGGCATCCAGCCAACATAGATGGACCAACAAACTTTAAAGGGTTCTGCGGAAGCCAAGGCAGACGATAGAAGAAGGGCGAAGGCGATAGCTGTTTTGCTTAACAAGCGTTTGGTGAGAGCTGCATGGACTTGGGCGAAGCTTGTCATGGTAAACCTCCAACGGTTTTTGGATTACAGGGCTTTTATTTGGGACTTCAAGCTTTTGCTATTGCTTGAGTCGTAAAGCTGAGAGCACTCTGGCAGTTAAAAAATCTGTACAAACCGCGGACAAAAATATCCGTAACAAGATTTGCTAACAGGTTTTCGCCATCTATCTCCCGGGCTTTTATCCCGCCGTGTAACCTCAAAAGCTTGCGCTGTCGGGGTCGAAAGCTCTCGGACCAGTCACTGAACGCTTGAGAAATTAAGCATCAGTCGGAACCCTAGCTTTCTATTGTAAAACCGTAAATATGCTAAACCACTCAGAGTGCGGATCAGTTATTTCTAGTGAACGGTATGAATTTAGCAAGATGAATACCAACTTGCATTCAAGCCTTCAAAGCCTATAAATACTGATGGTTTTGCAAAAGTTTTGTAATTGGTGACGCCTGTTTAAGGTGCGTATGCGCTTTTTGAGTGAGTTTTATTGGTGCATTAGTGGGTGGGTAAATAATTGTTAAATCTTTACAGCGAAAGGTGATTTTTTCACAAAGGTAATGGTGTCGAAAGTAGTCTATTTGTGTTGAAATAGGTGACGTACACCTCATTATGTAGCCAAGCTCTTATAAAATGCTAGAATTGAGAGATACAGTTTTTGGCATGTAAAATTGGCTACGTCAGTACAACTTTTTTAAAAGCTGACAGCCTACAAAAGGATTTAAACGCTCAGCGGGACGGTCGGATTATGAAAGTTATGGACAAAAACCCAGGAAAATTTATGCAAAATTTAGGACCGGTTGGTACTGATGCCAATAAACGCTCCGGGAGCACGCTTGCGCCTATGTCAGAGCAAATTGTTATTCAGCATCTTAAACATTGCCGCGACCTTACGCGCGGCTTTGCGTACCGCGTATTCCCAAATTTTTGGCGGCACTGGTGTAAAGAAATTCTCGAACACGCGGAACAAGCCAGATCAAACAAAGAACAACTCGCCTTATTTGAAGTTCAAAATTTAATCGCTGCTGTACAACAGCCTGCAGAACAAGAGTTCTGCCAACATTTGGGTAATGGCTTCGTAAAATTCAAAAACAAAACCTTGAATACTCTAACCGGTGAAGAGCGTTTCACCGGCGATATGCTCTCATTAGTTGAACACTCAGACCTTGAAGAGACAATTGCAATTACTTCTATTACCCATCGCGCAGAGGGCTTTTATGCCGAGCAGCTTTGGGCATTGCAACAACGCCTTGCGTTATTAAATGATGGCGAAAAGTTAGACGAGAGAAGTAACCCCGCAAGCCCGGTTCAATTTTGCGAAGCGTTGCGTAAAGTCTTATCCAGCTTGGATATGGATGCAAAAACCAAAATCATTGGTTACAAAATATTTGATCAGGAAGTTGTTGGGCAACTAGAAAGTCTTTACGACGAAATAAATCAATATCTTGTTCTGCAAAATCTATTGCCCAATTTACGTTTTTCGCCGTCGTCTTCTGACAATTCTGGTGGACGCCCTGTCGCAGAAGAGCAGGTTGCTGATGATCCTTTAGATATAGATCCGCTTGCTGGTCTTCCTGAACAACCGCAAACTGAAGAAATGCATCGCCGTGCGAGTGATCGTCTGTTAAGCGGCGCGCCCAATGCTTCCGACGTGCAATATCAAAGCAGCTTGCTTAATGCTATTAAATTGTTGCAATCGCATATCCTTCAGCAAGGTGTGCCCGCGCAAAATTTTGCACAGCAGGCTCCAGTGGCCGCAGCGGGTTTTGTACCTCGTCCTGCAAATGCTTATCCTGAAGCCAGCATGTCTCCGTATAACCAGCAGCCGCAACATCCAAATCCCCAAAGTTTACGTGTGTATAACAGCGACCAATTAGTTAGCGTGCTTAATAACATGCAAAATAATTCGTTGGCAGTTACACAACAAGCATTTGCAAACGTTAGTGTCGGGGCGGTGAATTTATCACCGCAACGTGTGCAAGAAGTTAGTCAGCAAATGATGGATCAGATTGCGAAGGAAAATGAAAATGGCGCAGTTGAAGCCAACGATATGCAAACTATCGATTTGGTGGGAATGTTATTTGAGTACATGCTGTCAGACGAACATTTACCAGATTCTGTAAAAGCTTTGTTAAGTTATTTGCACACGCCATTTCTTAAAATTGCATTTATCGATAAGGATTTTTTTGAGCAGCCTGAACACCCAGCTCGTGTTTTATTAAATAGTTTGGCGGAAGCGGGTGTACGTTGGGTTGGTAATGATGGCAGTGATCAATTTGAAATTTTTAATAAAATTAAAGTAACCGTATTTCGTTTACTCGAAGAATTTAAAAACGATACGCGCCTGTTCGCAGAACTGCTCATTGAATTTAATTCCTACACTCACAATGTGGCGCGCCGTCAGGAATTGATGGAACGCCGTGCACTTGAAAAAGCGCAAGGCGAAGAAAAATTACGCGAGGCGAAAGTACAGGTTAATAACACCGTACGTATTCGCACTGATGGCCGCGAAATGCCATCGGCGATTTTATTATTGTTACTGCAGCCTTGGTCAGATTATTTGTCATTTGTATTGCTGCGCTATGGCGACAATTCAGATGCATGGCGTCGTGCAGTTGCAGTAGTCGATGATCTTTTGTGGAGCCTTGAACCAAAAACCTTACAGGTCGATAAAGTCAAACAAATGGAGCGACAAGTTGCTTTAATTGCATCGCTAGAACACGGCTTTGAAACTATCGGTTACGAACAAGCCAAAGGCCGCAAACTTATCGAAGCGGTTATAGCTTTACAACGCTTGGCATTGCAAAGCAAAAAAGCCGAAGCTGCACCTGCACCCATGCGCTCAAAGCTTGAAAGTATGGCAGCAGAAAAAGCGGGTCAAGCCTATGAGTTGCAAACGCCAGAAACTGCAGACGAATCTAAAATTGTCGATAGTTTAAAAATGATTGAATTCGGAACCTGGTTTGAATTTGAAGGCGGAAAGCGCTTGAAAGTTGCTTGGTTTAACCAGAAAACCAATCACTACATGTTGGTCGATCAGCAAGGCAGAAAGGTCTCTCTCATCGCAGGTTTGCAATTAGCTCGTGAAATGATTTCAGGTAGTGCACATATTATTGCTGGCAGCACTAAACCATTCTTTGAACGAGCGCTGGAAAATATTTACCATACTCTTAGTGAGCGCGCGGGTAACGAACGCGCTGGTAATTTAGCCGCTGAATCATCTTCTCTAAGTGAGTAAGTCTATGAATGATTTATCTTCACAAAATTATGATCGCGCATTGCAACGCCATACGCTAGGTGGCGATGTTGATGTCTACGATAGTCTGCGCGATGTTTATCTAGGGCGCCTCGTTAACATTCATACACAAGGCCTTATGCTTGTGGGCGATGTTCCGCTCGAAGAAGATCGTCTGTATGAATTGGATATGCATCTGCCTAACGACACCTCTACAAAAGTAGTCGTGCGTATAGGTGTAGATTGTTTATGGACGCGTTCTGCAGATCAAAATGGCAAACACTGGACTGGGTTCACCATTATTGATTTAACACCGCAAGCTGCGGAAGAGATTCACAAGCTCATTCAGCTGTGGGGACAATCTTAAATATAAGTCGCATTTAAAATAAAAAAACCGCTGAAATCTCAGCGGTTTTTTTATTAACAGGATTAGCTGGACGAAATAATCCAATTTTCAATTTCGTCGTTATGCCAACGCTCGATGAGTATTATTCCTTCATCCACGCTGTTCAAATACATATCAATAATATCGGTTGCCAATTCAAACAAGCGATTACTGTCAGCGTTTATTTTTCCCTCCTTTAATACATCTTGCTCAACCATATTAAGTAAAAAAGTCAGCTTGATTTCATAACTTTTTAACTGGCTGAGAAGTGGGCTGTCTTTCTCTAAAATGCCTTCCATGCGTTTGGCTTGGTGCCGCAACTTTTCGTTATTCACGCGCGTACATTGAATGACATAACGCAATTTGCTGGCGTAGTCGATATCGCAATAGCCCAAGGCTGCGGTGTAAGTTGCCAATGCGCGTATACGTCCAATTTGCTCCGCAACAGAAGGCATCAACCGGGTGGAAAAGTGAAGTACCTCGAGCTGTTTAAAACGATTCGGGTAGACGGCACTGGTAGCATAAATTTGGGTGGGTTCATTAGCGCTCGCTAAGACCGCGGCCATAGGTTGTTCAAGTTGTTTAGCTAGTAGAGCTAACAGAGCTAATAATTGTTCGATAAGATGGCAGTGCAACTCATAATTATCAATCACTGAGTCTTCCTGCCAATCATGGCTGATAGTGACCCAGGCGCTTTGCAGGTTTTCCTGTTCACGTACGGGAACAAGGTGCTGAACACGTGCTGCAAATGAAGCAAATAAATGCAGGCGTTCAGATATTTGTCGTTGCAAGCGAGTAAATTCCTCCCGGAAAAGGGCATTACCTCCGAGCAAACCCATGCTCATCCCGCGATGCCTCTGTACCGCTTTCACCAAATGAATAAGTTGCTTTATGAGATTCAATGCATCCAAACGCTGATGAAAAAGCGACGTAAATGCTTGAATAGACTTTTTATCGACAACTGATGGTGCGCTTTGATCATTAGAGTGTTTCATAGTGGTGCCAATACTTTTCATGTCATGTCCTAAATGAGGTCATACCCGCCAAAATGGCTATAGTTCAAGGACCCGTAGTAGATGACTCGAATGGAGCAACACTTGTGCCATTTGCCTTTTTAGTCTTAACTTTTTTAGATTGACTCAAGATTGCGGTTAAATCATCATAGATTTGAATATAAAATAAATTTTAAATATAAAATAACGAAGGTTTTATGGTTCAGCAAATTCAAAAAATTGTCATTGTAGGTGGTGGAACAGCGGGTTGGATGGCGGCGGCCATGCTATCTCAGCAATACCAAGATAGGGTTAGTATTCAGCTCGTCGAGTCAGACGCTATAGGCACCGTCGGTGTAGGTGAAGCGACTGTACCCGGCATGCGTGTTTTTATCCGCGAGCTCAATATAAGCGAATCTGATTTCATGAAGGCGACGAATGCCACTTTTAAACTAGGTATTCAATTCAAAGATTGGAAAAGTCTTGGGCATTCTTTTTACCATCCTTTTGGCGGCTATGGCGCGCCCATAAGTGGATTGGATTTTTATCAATGTTGGCTCCAGTTGAAAAAAAATGGATACGATTTTGATTTGGAAGATTTTAGTTTATGTACGCAATTAGCAAAACAAAATCGTTTTGCACAGCCAGATTTGGAGTCTGACACTGAGCTATCGCGCTTTAATTACGCTTATCATTTCGATGCCTCTTTGTTTGCAAAATTTTTAAGAGTTTATGCTGAGGCGCGAGGTGTTGAGCGTATAGAAGGAAAAATAAGTGAAGTAAATCTCCGTACTGACGATGGTTTTATTAAATCGATTACGGTGGATAATTGTGGCGAAATTGATGGTGATTTGTTTATCGACTGCTCTGGCTTTCGCGGTTTGTTAATTGAGGAAAAATTAAAAACCGGGTATGAAGATTGGAGTGAGTGGCTTCAATGTGATCGAGCAGTAGCAATGCAGTCGCTAAATTACGGTGAATTAGCGCCTTACACTAAATCCACTGCCCATACTGCGGGCTGGCAATGGACGATTCCGCTGCAACACAGAACGGGTAATGGTTACGTGTATTGTAGCCGCCACATAAGTGATGATGAAGCAATTGCAACCTTGTGCAAGAATGTTCCGGGTGAACATCTCACTGAACCAAAAGTTATTAAATTTGTAGCAGGTATCCGTAAAAAATTCTGGAATAAAAATTGTGTAGCTTTAGGATTGGCGAGCGGTTTTATTGAGCCACTTGAATCTACGAGTATTTCATTGGTTCAAAGTGGGATAGATAAACTGCTGGTTTTTCTAGGTGATCTAGTGCTAGACCCTAAACAGGTAAATGAAGCAAATCGACTTAACGAATTGGAGTATCAACGCATAAGAGACTTTATTATTCTGCATTATAAAGCTAACAGCCGCGATGATACTCAATTTTGGCGGGATGTAAAGAATATGCCTGTCCCGGCAACCTTAAAGAAAAAGATAGACACTTTTAAATCAGATGGTTCATTGCTGGGCTATGAAATGGAATCTTTTTTAGATAGCAGCTGGCTCAGTATGTACAACGGCTTCGATATTATTCCCGATAATTCAAAAAATTTAATTCCGAAACAGGATGTGTCAAAGGTAATCGAAGTCTTTAACAAAATGAGTAATGCAATTCGTTTAGGAGTTGAATATGCACCAACTCATCAGGAATTTTTGCAAGATATGGGAATTAAATAAGTGTCTGAACAAGCTTTAGACTTGTTCAGACACTTATTTAACTAATATGGATTGCTATTACATGCAATTTGAAGCGGGGGATTTGGGTTATAAGTACCATTAGTAATAGCAGTGACAGTGATACCACAATTACTATTTTGAGGTTGGCCGCAATATGTCAATGCGGAAGCGATGTAACTACTGGCGCTTGATTGACTTACGTTGGTGTATACCACTTGATTTGGATGCGGGCAGGCTACTACTTCTTTAGTCACAGCTTGATAGATTGCCCATGTGCCGCAAGAAGAACCTTCCGCGATATAACCGCTAGGAGCGCTGACACCTCCACCATTACACGAACCATTTACATATGTTTTGGTGACAAGATATGCGCCGCCAGTTTGACTGCACGCCAAGCCTTTTACTTCTACAAAAACAGTTGCAGGTGCACCGTATTGATAACCGCTATAAAGCGTGTTCCAGGTACAACCAGTAGCATAACCTGCACCCGATGAATTGATATAAATATCGCCCTTGGTTGTTACGGTGACCGCGTGTGCCGCAAAACTAAGTGTTAGGAAAGTGAATGTTGCTGTCAGGTATAAATTTATTTTTTTTAACATTTTTCATCCTCGAAAGTTAATTATTTAATAGACGTGTTTCAGTTATAACTCCTTTTCCCTTTTACTATGCAAAGTAATAACTGAGAGTTACTTCACGGGTCATCCAATTAACCAGGTAATCGTGTAGCTTTTTAGCGTGTATATAAAGGCTCTAGCTGAGTGCAGTACGGTGGTCATAAATAATTGAGTATTTGATTATATCGTCGGACTCCTGCGAAGCTTTTGAAATTATTGAGTTAATTCATCACTGATTTCAGCTGAGCGTATGGGCAAAATAATTTTGCATTCCGGGTTTTTTCAGGAGACATCCTCAGCAGTAAAGTTTTCCAATTCCTCTTTGCACTTTTCAACCACTGATCGATACGTTGTTGCT
>Ga0247741_1000137_pt1 | contig 50325 bp, 47 predicted proteins | sample UWRJL213509R2_FD_180945 | JGI IMG/M metagenome (GOLD analysis project Ga0247741, IMG submission 180945) | Plant litter microbial communities from Arlington Agricultural Research Station in Wisconsin, United States - UWRJ-L213-509R-2 | ecosystem: Environmental > Terrestrial > Plant litter >... | reverse complement strand
AGGAGGGCAACTACGACATCGTCGGAAACAACACCCCGGTGTTCTTCATCCGCGACGGGATCAAGTTCCCCGACTTCATCCACTCGCAGAAGCGCCTGCCCGGCTCCGGCCTGCGCGACGCCGACATGCAGTGGGACTTCTGGACGCTCTCGCCCGAGTCCGCGCACCAGGTGACCTACCTGATGGGCGACCGCGGTCTGCCGCGCTCGTGGCGCGAGATGCCCGGCTTCGGCTCGCACACCTACCAGTGGATCAACGCCGAGGGCGAGCGCTTCTGGGTGAAGTACCACTTCGTCTCCGACCAGGGCAACATCGAGATGGGCGGCGCCGAGGCGCAGGACATCGCCGGTGCGGACGCCGACTTCTACCGTCGCGACCTCTACGAGGCCATCGAGGCCGGGAACTTCCCGTCGTGGACGCTCAAGGTGCAGATCATGCCCTACGACGACGCGAAGGAGTACCGCTTCAACCCCTTCGACCTCACCAAGGTCTGGCCGCACGCCGACTACCCGCTGATCGAGGTGGGCGTGCACACCCTCAACCGCAACCCGGAGAACTTCTTCGCGCAGATCGAGCAGGCGGCGTTCAGCCCCGCCAACACCGTGCCCGGCATCGACATCAGCCCCGACAAGATGCTGATGGCCCGCGTGTTCAGCTACCCGGACGCCCAGCGCTACCGCGTCGGAACGAACTACAACGAGCTGCCCGTGAACCGCCCGAAGGCGCCCGTGCACAGCTACACGCAGGACGGCTCGCTGCGCCACGGCTTCAAGCCGGCATCCGCCCCCGTGTACGCGCCCAACTCCTTCGGCGGCCCCGTGGCCGACCCGGTGAAGGCCGGCGCCGGAACTTGGGAGTCCGACGGAGCGCTCGTGCGCGCCGCGGCCACCCTGCACTCCGAGGACGACGACTTCGGCCAGGCCGGAACGCTCTACCGCGAGGTCTTCGACGCCGCCGCCAAGGAGCGCTTCCTCGAGACGATCACCGGCGCCGTCGGCGGCACGACCGTGCCCGAGATCCGCGAGCGCGCCATCCAGTACTGGACCAGCGTCGACGCGAACCTCGGAGCGGCCCTGCGCGCCAACCTGGCGAACCCGGTCGAGACCCCGAACGAGCAGGCCGAGTTCGTGGGCGTGGGCGAGTAGCCTCCCCGACACCTGCCGAATGAAGGAGATCCGTCTCCGATCGCCCCGGAAGCCCCGTGCCTCCGCCGCGACCGGGGCGGATCTCCTTCATTTGGCAGAGGCGGTGGGGATGGCCCTGGCGGGCGCGGGGGAGTCGAAGAGGAAGCGGTAGCTGAGCCCCGCGATCAGCGCGCCGATGATCGGCGCGGCCAGGAACACCCAGAGCTGCAGCAGCGAGTCGGCCCCGCCGTAGATGGCGGTGGCGATCGAGCGCGCCGGGTTCACCGAGGTGTTGCTCACCGGGATCGACGCCAGGTGGATGAGCGTGAGCGTCAGCCCGATGGCCAGCGGCGCGAAGCCGCTCGGTGCGCGCCGGTCGGTGACCCCGAGGATCACGTAGAGGAACACCGCCGTGAGCACCACCTCGGTGATGATCACCGACAGCAGGCTGAATCCGGCGGGGGAGTGCTCCTCGAAGCCGTTGGAGACCGCGTCGAAGCCCGGCACGGTGTCCTCGGGCGCTCCGGCCCTGATCGCGAACAGGATCGTGGTGGCCAGCGCCCCGCCCACGATCTGGGCCACGGCGTAGGGCGCCACGTCGCGCCAGGCGAAGCGGCCCGCCGCGGCCGCGCCGATCGACACGGCGGGGTTGAAGTGGCCGCCCGAGATGTGGCCCACCGCGTAGGCGGCCCCGATCACCGCGATGCCGATCGCCAGCGACGGACCGAGCAGCCCGGTGTTGCCTGAGGAGAACAGGGCGGCCGCGATCAGGCCGAACACGAGCAGGAAGGTGCCGAACGCCTCAGCGGCCAGCCGGGAGGCGAGGGAGAGGGTGATCGGAGTTTCGACGTCGGAGATCTGAACGGAATCTGACACAGCGCACTCATTTCGTCAGGTGAACCAGGACGGTGAGTGGCACAGTACTCGCACCTCTCGGCGCGATACGACCCCGTTGTGTGAAATTCCCTAGAGCCGCCCGGCCGCCTTCAGCGCGATGTAGCGGTCGGCGAGCGCGGGCGGCAGTTCGGCCGGCGGGGCGGTGACGACGTCTCCGCCCAGCTGGCGGATGGCGGCCGACACACGGGCCATGTCGAGCAGGGCCCGCTCGCCGGCCGCCGCGCGGTACACCTCTGCGCGGCTGCCGCGCTGGCGGGTGGCCGCGGCCACGGTGGGGTCGACGACGGATGACACGACCACGGTGTGCTTGCGGCTCAGCTGCGGCAGCACAGACAGCAGCCCCCGCGAGGCGCCCGGCGCGTCGATGGAGGTGGCGAGCACCACGAGCGAGCGCTGCGAGGTGATCGAGCGCACCAGCGAGGGCACGGCGCTCCAGTCCATCTCGATCAGCTCAGGGTCGATCGGCGCCATCGTGGTGACCATCCGGTTCAGCAGCTCCTGGCCGTTCGCGCCCTGCACCCGTCCGCGCACGCGGCGGTCGAACACCACCAGGTCGACACGGTCGCCGGCCTTGGTGGCGAGGGCGGCGAGCAGCAGCGCCGACTCGAAAGCGGTGTCGATGCGCGGCTCGTTGTCGATGCGGGCGGCCGAGGTGCGGCCGCTGTCGACGACGATCACCACGCGCCGGTCGCGCTCCGGGCGCCAGGTGCGCACAACGAGCTTCTGGCTGTTGGTGCTCGGGTCGTTGCGCCTGGCGGTCGCCCGCCAGTCGATGGAGCGCACGTCGTCGCCGCGCACGTAGTCGCGCAGGCTGTCGAACTCGGTGCCCTGGCCGCGCACCATGACGCTGGTGGCGCCGTCGAGCTCGCGCAGCCGCGCCAGCCGCGAGGGCAGGTGCTTGCGGGAGTTGAAGGGCGGAAGCACCAGGATCGACCCGGGCACCACGATCGACGCCTGCCGCGCGAGGAGGCCGAGCGGCCCGAACGACCGCAGGGTCACGTGCGCCGAGCGCCGCTCGCCGCGCCGGAAGGGCGTGAGGGTGGTGGTGATCGCGCGGCGCTCGCCGGCCGGGATGCTCACCCGGGCGCGCGCGGGGGCGGCGCCCGCCGACGGCGGCCAGCCGTCTCGGGCGACGCCGCGCATCCGCCGGGTGCCGCTGTTGGTGAGGTACAGCCGGCTCTCTACCGTCTCGCCGAGGCGCACCGGCCCGGGCAGCGCGCGCTCGAGCACAACGGCGCGCGGGGAGCCGGCCAGCAGCAGGTCGAGCACACCGAGCGCCGCGGCGAAGGCGAGCCAGACCCCGAGCGCCGCGGGCTCGTCGAGGAGCACGATCGGCACGACGCCGAGCGCGAGCAGTGCGACGAACCGGCCGCTCAGACTCACATCGGCACCTGGACCTGCTGCAGGATCGAGCGCAGGATGGTGTCGGCCGAGACGCCCTCGAGCTCCGCCTCCGGGCGCAGCTGCAGGCGGTGGCGCATCACGGGCAGCACCATGGCCTGCACGTGGTCGGGGGTGATCGCCGCTGAGCCGTTGAGCCAGGCCCAGGCCTTCGCGGCCGAGAGCAGCGCGGTCGTGCCGCGCGGGCTGACGCCGAGCTTCACGGAGGGGCTCTGCCGGGTGGCGCGGGCCAGGTCGACGGCGTAGCCGATCACGTCGGCCGAGGCGCCGACGGCGGCGACGGAGGCCTGCGCCTGCGCAAGCTGGGAGGCGTCGAGGGCGGGGGTCACGCCGGCGGCCGCGAGGTCGCGCGGGTTGAAGCCGGCCGCGTGGCGCCGCAGCACCTCGATCTCGGCGTTGCGCTCCGGCAGGTCGAGGATCAGCTTGAGCAGGAAGCGGTCGAGCTGCGCCTCGGGCAGCGTGTAGGTGCCCTCGTACTCGATCGGGTTCATGGTGGCGGCCACCATGAACGGCACGGGCAGCCTGCGGCTCAGGCCGTCGACCGAGACCTGGCGCTCCTCCATCGCCTCGAGCAGCGAGGACTGCGTCTTCGGGGGCGTGCGGTTGATCTCGTCGGCGAGCAGGATGTTGGTGAACACCGGTCCCTCGCGGAACTCGAACTCGCCCACCTTGGCGTCGTAGACCAGTGAGCCGGTCACGTCGCCCGGCATCAGGTCGGGGGTGAACTGCACCCGCTTCGTGTCGAGCTTGAGCGTGTGGCTGAGCGTGCGCACCAGCAGGGTCTTCGCCACGCCTGGAACGCCCTCGAGCAGCACGTGCCCGCCGGCGAGCAGCGCGATCATGAGGCCGGTGACCGCGGCGTCCTGGCCGACCACGGCCTTGCCCACCTCTTCACGCACCCTCACGAAGGCGTCGCGCAGCTGGGTCTCGGTCAGGCGGTCGTTCTCGTACATACGTGTCGGTGCTCTCTTTCTGACGGACGGCGGTTTGGCTAGGAGATTCTGGCGGATGCTGCGACAGCGCGCTCGAGCACGAGCAGCTCGTCGGACAGGCGCACCAGGTCGCCGTCGCTCGCGGGGACCGCGCCGACCAGCACGCGGTACACCTCGGCGGGCGCGGCGCCGGTGAGCGCACTGACCGCGGCCACCACGTCGTCGACGCCGGCGATGCGCGGCAGCCCGCAGAGGGCGGCGATGCGCTCGATCGAGCCGATGCGCAGCGCGTCGAGGGCGCGCAGCCGCGCGGACGACTTCTCGTACAGCCGCGCGCGGCCCTGCATCGTCTCGTTGGCGCGCACGGTGACCGGCAGGTTCTCCACGATCAGCGGCCCGAAGCGGCGGCCGCGCCAGACGCCCGCGGCGATCACGGTGAGCAGCAGCAGCGCGGCGACCGGCACCACCCAGTCGGGGCTGAGCTCGCCGAGGGTGGGCGGCGCGTCGGTGCCCAGGTCGGCCGGCCCCGGCAGGTACCAGACCAGGCTCTCCGTCTCTCCGAGCAGGCCGAGGGTCAGGGCGGCGTTGCCGTACTGCGCGATGTGCTCGTTGTCGAAGACGTCGGTGCTGCCGACCACGGTGGCGAGCCCGGCGTCGGTCTCCACCTGCACCACCGATGAGACGTCGTCGCCGCTGTCGAAGCAGGACACAGCGGATGCGTCGTCGCCGATGTAGCGGAAGCCCGAGCCGTCCGCGCCGATCGACCCGGCCCGCTCCGCGGCGGGCAGGGAGCACTCCGCCTGCACCTCGCCGTCGACCGAGCCGGCCTGCGCGATGTCGGGATCGAGGGCGTCGAGCTGGTCGAAGCCGGGCGCGACCAGCACGGTGCGCCCGGCGAGGGCGTAGGCGGTGGCGAGCTGCCCGGAGTCGAGGATGCGGTCGGCGTCGTAGAGCAGGAGCGTGGTGTCGTCGGGGTCGCCGACCGCGTCGGCCGCCTCGTCGAGCGTGCCTGCCACGGTGACGTCGACGCCCTGCTGCTTCAGCACCTCGACGAGCGCCTTGGCGCCGGCCGGCGCGGGATTGGCGGCGGAGAGCGGCGGGCCGGCCGAGCCGGAGCCGCTGACGAGCAGGCCGACCACCGAGACCACGACCACGAAGGCGGTGGCGGCGATCCAGAACACCGAGCGGCGCAGCGCGGTTCCGGGGGCCCGCGTCAGGACGGTCTGCGCGGCGGCCGCTCGCGCATCCGCCGTCTTCTGTCCGCCGGTCATCCGCTGACCGACTCGAGGGCGGAGGGGCTCGCCGAGCGCAGCCCGAGCTCGAGGTCGGCGACGGCGGTGTAGCGGTCGCGGGCTCCGGGCTGGCCGAGGTAGCGAACGTCGTCGAAGTCGGCGGCGGCAGCGGCGAGGTCGGCGGCGAAGCCGGGGAAGGACGCCCCCGCGCGCAGCGCGAAGGAGTGCGCGGTGGTGCCGGGGGTGGTGCTGAGCACGGTGCGCTCGGCGAGGCCGCGAGCGATGGCGCGGTACATCTCGGCGATCGCCAGCGCGTAGTCGCCCCGGGCCGCCGCCGCCTCGCCCGCGCGCCGGATGGCGGCGCTGTCGCGGTCGTCGTCGTCGCCGAAGAGGCTGCCGGTGACCGAGCTGCGCCGGTTGAGGCGCGGGAGGCCGAAGACCAGGAAGGCGACCACCAGGGCGACGGCCACCACGAGGACGACGATGAGCCCGCCGAGGCCGGAGCCGTCAGCCGTCTCGAAGCGCAGGGAGTTCAGCCAGTCGCCGATGGCGCCGGAGAGCCGGTCGAACCAGGTGGGCTGCGCCGCACGGTAGTCCGCGCCGGCCAGCTCGTCGAGCAGCCACTGCCGCGCCTCCGCGGCGTCGGGGTCGACCGGCACGGAGACCGCCAGCACGGGGAGGCCGGCGGCGGAGACGACGCTCACGCCCACGGCGACGTGTTCGCCGCGGGGCCGGTGCCCGGCTTGCCGTCGGCCGGCAGGTAGGGGTTGCCCACGCCGGACTCGCCGCTCTGCCTGGCCTCGACGAAACGGGTGAGGTCGAGGTCGAGGGCCTCCTTGCGCATGCGGATGTCGATGTAGATGAGCGCGTAGACGGCGGAGGTGGTGACCGTGGCGAGCGCGCCGAACACCACTCCCACCATGCCGGTGACCGCGTAGCTGATCCCCAGGGCGAGGAGGGCGTAGGCGTCGTCGCCGTTCGGGTTGATCAGCACCGTGCCGAAGGCGAAGACCAGGCTGATCGGCAGCGTCACCACCTGGGCGGCGGTCTGGACGATCACGTTCACCAGCAGCCAGGTGCCGAGCGTCTTCCAGAAGTAGCCGCGGGTGAGCGACCACGAGCGTGCGACCGCCTGCAGCAGGGGGAGCCGCTCGAGCATCAGGATGCTCGGCACCAGCGCCAGCTTGGTGGTGAGCCAGAAGGAGACGGCAACGGCCACGAGTCCGGCGACGACGGCGAAGAGAACGGCGAGCCCGATCGCCAGGTCGCTGCCGATCAGGCCGATCAGCACCACAAGCAGGCTGATCACAACGACGGCAACGAGCGTCGCCCCGGAGAGCAGCGCCGACCAGCCGATGAGCGCGCCGATGCGCCCGCGGGCGAGGCGCCACAGCCCGCGCACGGTGAGCTTCTCGCCGATCGTGGCGCGGGAGACTTCCAGCGAGACGACCCCCTGCAGGATCGCGGTCACCACCACCGAGAGGGCGAGCGGGATGAGCGAGGAGAGCACGAGGGCGCCGATGGAGCCGGCCTGGATGTCGTCGGCGTTCTCGGCGGACGCGAAGTCCACGCGGCCGAAGGCCAGCGCCGCCACGCCGCCGAAGACGGCGACGAAGACCACGGAGACGAGGCCGTTGAGCAGCAGGGAGATGCCGAAGGTGGGGCGCGGGTTGCGGCGCACCACCTTGAAGGACGCGCCGATCAGCGTGCCGAAGCCGAGCGGGCGCAGCGGGATCAGGCCGGGCTTGGGCGGGGGAGTCCAGCCGGCGCCGTAGCCGAGCTGCTGGCCCTGCCACTGCTGGCCAGGGGTCTGGCCCGCCCACTGCTGCTGCGGCGGCACGGGCGGGGCGGGCGCCGAGGGCGGGACGGAGACGTAGCCGGGCGGCGCTGTGGGAGGGGCGGGAGGACCGGCGGGCGGCGGGACCTCTGCCGGCGGGCCTCCGGCAGGCGGCTGCCACGCGGTGTTGTCGGTCACTTCGTGGGCCTCTTCCGTGCTTCGTCGGGCGCGAGCGCGCTATTTATGTTTCCACACTCGGCTACTCTTGTGCGAAAGCACCGCCAATTCCCTACTGGCGCGGCATAAACGGTGAGGGCTATGAACGCCAGAATACTTGTTGTCGACGACGACACCGCGCTCGCGGAGATGATCGGAATCGTGCTGCGCGCCGAGGGCTTCGAGATCTCCTTCTGCGCGGACGGCGCGGAGGCGCTCGACGCCTTCCACACCGTGCAGCCCGACCTCGTTCTGCTCGACCTGATGCTGCCGGGGATGGACGGCATCGAGGTCTGCTCCCGCATCCGCGAGGAGTCCGGCATCCCGATCATCATGCTCACGGCGAAGAGCGACACCTCCGACGTGGTGAAGGGTCTGGAGAGCGGGGCCGACGACTACGTCGTGAAGCCGTTCAATCCCAAGGAGCTCGTCGCGCGCATCCGCACCCGCCTGCGACCCAGCCCGGACGCGCCCTCGGGAACCCTCGCCGTCGGCGACCTGATGCTCGACGTGGCCGGCCACGAGGTGCTGCGCGGCACCGGAAAGATCAATCTCACCCCGCTGGAGTTCGAGCTGCTGCTGGCGCTGGCGCTCAAGCCGCAGCAGGTATTCACCCGGGAGATGCTGCTCGAGCAGGTGTGGGGCTACCACTACAAGGCCGACACGCGGCTGGTGAACGTGCACGTGCAACGGCTGCGCGCCAAGGTGGAGCTCGACCCCGACAACCCCAGGATCGTTATGACCGTGCGCGGGGTGGGCTACCGCGCCGGCAGCCCGGGCTAGCCATGCGCTACCTCGCCTGGCGGGCCTGGCTGCTGCGACTCGGGAGCCTCTGGCGCTCGTCGCTGCAGCTGCGCACCGTGACCATCTCGGTGGTGATGTCCGCCGTCGCGGTGGGGATCATCGGCGCCTACATGTCGTTCTCCATCGGCGACAACCTCTTCGACTCCCGGCTCGCCCTGGCGCTCTCCGCGTCCGAACGGTCCAACGCCGCGGCGCAGAGCCGCTTCGACGCCGTGCAGCAGAGCTCCGGTATCGACCTCGACCGGGTGATGGACACGGCAGCGGATGCCGCGCTCGCGTCGTCGAGCACGTCGGCGGGAACGAGCATCGCCATTCTGCGCACGCCGGGGCAGGCCGGCGCCCGGCTCCCGGTCGACAAGCTCAGCGCCGGGCTCGACCCGGAGACCGTCATCTCGGCCGGTCTGCGCACGGACCTCGAGGACTCGGACGACCGCCGCCTGTTCTGGCAGTCGGTCTCGCTGCCGCAGGACGGCGACGGGGAGGATCCCGGCATCGTGGTCGGCTCCGTGCTCGACGTGCCCAGCTCCGGGCAGTACGAGATGTACCTCGTCTACAACCTCAGCGACACCCAGCAGGCGCTGAGCTTCGTGCAGGCCACCCTCTGGCTGGGCATGGCGACGCTGGTGGTGCTCATCGGTGCTGTCACCTTCACCGTGGTGCGGCTCATCGTCGGGCCGGTGCGCCTCGCGGCCGAGACCAGCGAGAAGCTCGCCGCCGGCGAGCTGGAGGTGCGCATCCCGGAGAAGGGCGACGACGTGATCGCCACCCTCGCCCGCTCCTTCAACGGCATGGCCGACAGCCTGCAGTCGCAGATCACCAAGCTTGCCGCGCTCTCGCAGGTGCAGCAGCGCTTCGTCTCCGACGTCTCGCACGAGCTGCGCACACCGCTCACCACCATCCGGCTGGCCAGCGACGTGCTCTACGACCAGCGCGAGGCCTTCCCGCCGGCTACCGCGCGCACCACGGAGCTGCTGCACACCCAGGTGGAGCGCTTCGAGCTGCTGCTCGCCGACCTGCTCGAGATGAGCCGCTACGACGCGGGCGCGGTGGACATGGAGCTGGAGCCCACCAACCTGGTGCGCCTGGTCGAGGACGCAATCCTCGCGGTGGACACCCTCTCGGCATCGAAGGGGTCGGAACTGCGACTGGAGGCCCCAGGAGGGTACTTCGAAGCCGAGGTCGATGCGCGTCGCATCCGCCGTATTCTGCAGAACCTGCTCGCGAACGCCATCGACCACGGCGAGGGCCGGCCGATCGTGGTCTACGTGGACAGCAACAAGACCGCCGTGGCGATCGCCGTGCGCGACTACGGGGTGGGGATGAGCGTGGCCGCCATGGACCGGGTCTTCGACCGCTTCTGGCGGGCGGACCCCTCCCGCCAGCGCTCCACCGGCGGCACCGGCCTGGGGCTGGCGATCTCGCTCGAGGACGCCGCCCTGCATGGCGGATGGCTCGAGGTCTGGTCGGCGCCGGGCGAGGGCAGCTGCTTCCGTCTCACCCTCCCGCGCGTGCGCGGCACCATGGTGACCGAGTCGCCGCTCGACCTTCCCCCGGTGCTCGCCCCGACGAAGGAGGACGCATGAGCACACGACCCGCACGCCGCCGCCCCGCGGCCCTCGGCCTCGCCGTCGCCGCGCTGCTCGCGCTCACCGCCTGCGGCGGCATCCCCACCGGCGGGCCGGTGACCGCCGGCGACCTGGTCGGCGACGACGTCGAGCTCAACATCGGCTTCGCCCCCCAGGGCCCGCGCGAGGGCGCACCGCAGGAGGAGATCCTGCTGGCCTTCGTGAACGCGGCGACCAACCCGCAGGGCGACTACTCTGTGGCCCGCGAGTTCCTCGCCGAGAACCTCACCGCGGAATGGGACCCGGACGCCACCACCTACATCCGCAACGGCGTGGGCGCGCCGCAGCGCACCTCGGAGACGAGCTTCGACTACTCCATCACCACCGCCGCCGTCGTCGACCGCGACGGCCGCTACTCGGAGGGCGACCCGCTGATCGCGACGCTGCCCTTCGGCTTCGTCAAGGAGGGCGACGAGTGGCGCATCAGCAGCGCGCCGCCCGGCATCGTGCTCTCGACCGACCGCTTCCCGCGGGTCTTCGGCGAGTACGCGCTCTACTATTTCGACCCCACCTACCAGTTCCTGGTGCCGGAGATCCGCTGGTTCCCCAACCGGTCGAGCACCTCGGTGCGCGCCGTCTCCGCGCTGCTCGCCGGGCAGTCCAACTGGCTGAGCAACGGGGCGCTGGTCTCCGCGTTCCCGCCTGGCACCGCCCTCGGCGACGGCCTGGTGAGCATCGACTCGGGCGTGGCGACCGTCGACCTCACCGACGAAGCGCGCAACTCCACGGCGGTGGAGCGCGACCGGATGCGGCAGCAGCTGTCGTCGAGCCTCGCCACGGTGGCGAGCGTGACCCTCACGGTCGGCGGCATCCAGCTGCCGACCCCCGACGCCGGCTCGAACGCGGCGGTGGTCAACCCCACCGTGGAGGCCGCGCCGCTCGTGGTGCGCGACAACGAGCTCGGCTTCGTCGCGAACGACGACCTGGCGCCGGTCGCGCAGATCAGCGGCAAGGTCGGGGCGCTCGCGCCCCGGGCGGTCACGCTCGGCCGCAGCAAGCTCGCCGCCGCCGTGCTCGCGGACGCCGGGGTCTACTCCGTGCGCGCGAACATGCCGGAGCCGCTGCTCGTGGACGGCCGGCCGGGGCTCGCCGCGCCCTCGCTCGACAACTCCGGGTTCATCTGGTCGGTGCCGGAGTCCAACGCCTCCGCCATCCGCGTGTTCGAGCTCAACGGCACCGAGCACGAGGTGACCACCTCGCTCCCGCCCGACGCGCGGGTGACCTCGCTCTCGGTCTCCCGCGACGGGACGCGGCTGCTGCTCTACCTCTCCACCGGCAGCGGGCCCGAGCTGCTGATCGCCGGCATCATCCGCCAGCAGGGGCTGCCAACGGCCATCGGCGAGACCTTCGCGCTCGCCGCGGGATCGGGCGCGCCGATCGATGCCGCCTGGGTCGACGAGCGCACCGTGGCCACCCTCTCGGGCGTCGGCGACTCCACGGAGATCACCTCCTTCGAGATCGGCGGACCGAGCGTCGCGCTCGGGCGCCTCGACGGCGCCGTGCAGATCGCCGGGGGGCGCAGCGGCACCGACGGGCTGCGTGTGCTCACCTCCGACGGCGAGATCTACCGCACCCGGGGCAGCAGCTGGCAGCTCACCGACGCCACCGCGCAGGTGCTGGCTACCCAGCAGTAGCCGCTCCTCCACAGCGCGCCGCCGTCCACAGAACCGGCGCCGTCCGGTTCCGGCGCGCCCCGGCGTGGCACCCTGTGGGCATGCGGCTCCCCGACGCTCTCACAGACTCCCTGCTCGACGCCTGGGCGCTGCTGCTGCCGGTCGACTGCGCCGGGTGCGGCGCGGCCGACCGCGCGCTCTGCAACGCCTGCGCAGCGACGCTGCGCCCGCGGCCCACCCGGCACGACCTCGACGACGGCACGCCGGTGCTCTGCGCCCTCGACTACGAGGGCGCCGTGCGCCAGACGGTGCTCGCCTTCAAGGAGCAGGGCCGAACGGATGTCGCCCGACGCCTCTCCGCGCCCTTCCTCGCCGCGGTGCGCGCCGCTGCCGCCCTCGCCGGCCCCGGACCCCCGCTCGAGGTCGTCCGGGTCCCCAGCAGCCGCGGCGCGTTCCGGCGCCGTGGGTACGACCCCGTCGCCCTGCTGCTGCGCGGCAGCGGCTACCGCTCGCCGCGGCGCCTCGTGACCACCCGCCGCTCGGCGCAGCAGAAGTCGCTCTCCGTGCTGGCCCGGGCCGAGAACCGTGCGGGCTCGCTGCGCGCGCGGAGGAGGCTCGACGGGCGCCGCCTGCTGCTCGTGGACGACGTCATGACCACCGGCGCCACCCTCGCCGAGGCCTGCCGCGCGCTGCGCTCCGGCGGGGGAGAGGTGGTCGCGGCGGCCACTCTGGCCTACACGCCGCGGCGTTCCGGGTCTCCCGAGCGGGCCCCCGGCGAGCGGCCCGACCACCGGGTGTCCTGACGCTGAACGCGGAGTGTGACTCTCGTGGCCGTTTCGTGACATTGCCAGACAAGGCGACTACGGTTGGCGAAAAGGCGCGAAAGAAGTTTCATCGCCTGGTCACCCGGGCGGCGCCATTAGGGCTGGGAGGCACGCATATGGAAATTTCCATCACCGGACGTAACGTTGGAGTTACGGATCGCTTCCGCGAGTACGCAACGGAGAAGGCGGACAAAGTAGCCCATCTTGCCGAGAAGGCGATCGCCTTCGAGATCAAGGTGACCCGCCACCACGAGACCAGGGGAGCCACCGGCGACGACCGTGTGGAGCTCACCCTGATCGGCCCAGGCCCGCTGGTGCGGGCCGAGTCGAGCGGCTCCGACAAGTACGTCGCATTCGACCTCGCGATGGCCAAACTGGTCGAGCGCATCCGGCAGGCCAAGGACCGCAAGAAGGTTCACCGGGGGCAGCACCGTCCCGTCTCCTTGCACGAGGTCTCCAGTGATGGATTCCGGGCGATCGACATCACGCCCGCTGCACCGCAGGTTCTCGAGAGCGTGCGCACGGGCTCGGTGCCCGTGCAGCCCGCGGAGGACGTCGAGGAGGCGGAGGAGCCGTACAGCCCCGTCGTCATCCGCAAGAAGGTGTTCGAGGCGACGCCGATGACCGTCGACGACGCCCTCAACCTGATGGAGCTGGTGGGGCACGACTTCTACCTCTTCATCGACAGCGAGACCCGCCGTCCGAGCGTCGTCTACCGCCGCAAGGGCTGGGACTACGGCGTGCTCGGCCTCGACGAGAACGCCGGAGCGGTCGACGCCGCCGCCGAGCTCGGCGAGCGGTTGAGCGCCGCGCGCTAGTCGCCGACGGCTGTTACGCGGAAGGCGTAGCGCGCAGGTGGTGTGCAGGCCTGCCCACCCAGACGGGGCACAGCGTCTGGCTGGGTAGGCTTGCTACCATTACGAGCCGGTAACGGTGGGTTCACCCGCACCCCGCGTCACCGTGTCCGCGCGTGGAAAGACCCCCGCGCTCAACAACCTTTGGAGTAAGTCGTGGCCAACGTTCTCGAACGCGCACTTCGCGTAGGTGAGGGTCGACTCCTTCGTCGCCTCAAGCACTACGCCGAAGCCGTCAACCACCTGGAAGACGATTTCACCCAGCTCACCGACGACGAGCTGAAGAACGAGACCGTGCAACTGCGCGAGCGCTACGGCAACGGCGAGTCGCTCGACGACCTCCTGCCCGAGGCCTTCGCCGCGGTTCGCGAGGCAGCCAAGCGCACCCTCGGCATGCGGCACTTCGACGTGCAGCTGATGGGCGGCGCGGCCCTCCACCTCGGCAACATCGCGGAGATGAAGACCGGCGAGGGCAAGACCCTCGTCGCCACGCTCCCCGCCTACCTCAACGCCATCGCGAGCCGCGGCGTGCACGTGATCACGGTGAACGACTACCTGGCCAGCTACCAGTCCGAGCTGATGGGCCGCATCTTCCGCGCCCTCGGCATGACCACCGGCGTCATCCTCTCCGGCCAGAACCCGCAGGAGCGTCGCCAGCAGTACATGGCCGACGTCACCTACGGCACGAACAACGAGTTCGGCTTCGACTACCTGCGCGACAACATGGCGTGGCAGGCGCAGGACATGGTGCAGCGCGGCCACTTCTTCGCCGTGGTCGACGAGGTCGACTCCATCCTCATCGACGAGGCGCGCACCCCGCTGATCATCTCCGGGCCCGCCTCGGGCGAGGCGAACCGCTGGTTCACCGAGTTCGCCAACCTGGCCAAGAAGCTCGTCCCCGACGTCGACTACGAGGTTGACGAGAAGAAGCGCACCGTCGGTGTGCTCGAGCCCGGCATCGAGAAGGTCGAGGACTACCTCGGCATCGACAACCTCTACGAGTCCGCGAACACCCCGCTGATCTCCTTCCTCAACAACTCGATCAAGGCATCCGCCCTGTTCAAGAAGGACAAGGACTACGTCGTGATGAACGGCGAGGTGCTCATCGTCGACGAGCACACCGGCCGCATCCTGATGGGCCGCCGCTACAACGAGGGCATCCACCAGGCGATCGAGGCCAAGGAGGGGGTTGCGGTCAAGGCCGAGAACCAGACCCTCGCCACGGTCACCCTGCAGAACTACTTCCGCCTCTACGGCAAGCTCTCCGGCATGACCGGTACCGCCGAGACCGAGGCCGCCGAGTTCATGTCCACCTACAAGCTCGGCGTGGTCGCGATCCCCACGAACCGCCCGATGCTGCGCAAGGACCAGAGCGACCTGATCTACAAGAACGAGCAGGCGAAGTTCGAGCAGGTCGTCATCGACATCGTGGCCCGCCACGAGACCGGCCAGCCCGTGCTCGTGGGAACCACCAGCGTCGAGAAGAGCGAGCTGCTCTCGAAGATGCTCGCCAAGCGCGGCGTGAAGCACGAGGTGCTCAACGCCAAGAACCACGCGCGCGAGGCGTCGATCATCGCGCAGGCGGGACGCCTCAAGGCCGTCACCGTCGCCACCAACATGGCCGGCCGCGGCACCGACGTGATGCTCGGCGGCAACGCCGAGTTCCTCGCCGTGGCGCAGATGAACAACAAGGGCCTCAGCCCGGTCGACACCCCGGAGGAGTACGAGGCCGCATGGGACGACGTCTTCGCCGCGGTGAAGAAGGACGTCAACTCGGAAGCCGAGCGGGTCGTCGAGACCGGCGGTCTCTACGTGCTCGGCACCGAGCGCCACGAGTCGCGCCGCATCGACAACCAGCTGCGCGGACGCTCCGGCCGCCAGGGCGACCCGGGCGAGAGCCGGTTCTACCTGTCGCTGCAGGACGACCTGATGCGCCTGTTCAACAGCGGCGCCGCGGAGGCGCTGATGGGACGCGGCAACGTTCCGGACGATCTCGCCATCGAGTCCAAGGTCGTCAGCCGCGCCATCCGCTCTGCCCAGTCGCAGGTGGAGGGCCGCAACGCGGAGATCCGCAAGAACGTGCTCAAGTACGACGACGTGCTCAACCGCCAGCGTGAGGCCATCTATGGCGACCGCCGTCACATCCTCGAGGGCGACGACCTGCAGGACCGGGTCTCGCGCTTCCTGGAGGACGTGGTCGGCGAGGTCGTCGACGCGCACACCGCAGAGGGCCACTCCGACGACTGGGACTTCGACGCCCTCTGGACCGAGCTGAAGACGCTCTACCCGGTCGGCATCACCGTCGACGAGCTGCTCACCGAGGCCGGCGCCAAGGGCAAGGTGACCGAGGCCTTCCTGCGCAAGGAGATCCTCTCCGACGCCACCGTCGCCTACCAGGGCCGCACCGCGCAGCTCGGCGAGCCCGCCATGCGCGAGCTCGAGCGCCGCGTTGTGCTCTCGGTGATCGACCGCCGCTGGCGCGACCACCTCTACGAGATGGACTACCTGAAGGACGGCATCGGCCTGCGCGCGATGGCGCAGCGCGACCCGCTGGTGGAGTACCAGCGCGAGGGCTTCGCCCTGTACCAGCAGATGATGGGCCAGATCCGCGAGGAGACCGTCGGCTTCCTGTTCAACCTCGAGGTCGAGGTGACCGGAGGCGGCGCGAACGCGTCCGCCCCGATCGTCGCGGCCAAGGGCCTCACCGGCAACGCGGCCCCCGTCGAGCGCCTCAGCTACTCGGCTCCGAGCGAGGAGGCGAACGGCGAGGTCGAGGTGCGCAACCAGCGCGGCCAGGTGGAGCAGGCGGCCACCGCCCGCGCCCAGCAGGCCCAGCAGGCCAACCCCACGCTGGCGCGTGCGAAGGCCCCGGCCGCCGCGGCCCCCGCCAAGACGGCAGGCAAGAAGGGCGCCTTCGGACAGTCGACGGATGCCCCGGCCGAGTCGGCAGCGCCGGTCAACCGGGCGGACCGCCGCAAGAAGAAGTAGCAGCAATCCCCTCGAACGAGCGCCGGTCCGCACAGCGGGCCGGCGCTCGTTCGCGTTCGCCCGCTGCCCCTTGGTCGAGTAGCAGGCGAGCGACGCCGGTTTCGATGCGCGGCCTCCTCCGTCGGTCGCTACTCAACCGGCGATTGACTCAGAGCACGTTGATCGCCGTCGCGCGCCAGCGGGTGTCGAAGCCCTCCAGCCGCATCGCCACCGCCCGTGTGCGCGCCTTGCCGACGACGATCACCACCGCCTCCACCACGCCGTCGCGCGGCTCGCAGATCGACATCGACCCGATCGTGAAGTTCGGCCGCCGGGCCGGCTGCCCCTTGGCCTGCCTGGCCCGGGTGGAGAGCACCACCCGCTTCAGCAGGTGCTTGTACACGTCGTCGTCGACCCAGCGCGCGATCTGCTCGAGGTCGCGCGCTCCGGCGAGGATCTCGATGACGCAGCGGGTGAGGTTGTCGATCAGCGGCTCGGGATGGGGCAGGGTGGCCCGGGATGCGGGCTGGGCGCCGAAGAACTCGTCTTCGACGTAGGGTGCCGCGGTGCGCTTCGCCGAAGAGCCGTGCGGCGCCGGCGCCGCCCCTTCTCCGTCGTGATCCACCGTCTCGTCGTGGTTGCGTGCAGTCGCGCTCACGAGGTGTCTCCCCTCAGTCGTCGATACCGATTCGACCCCCGATGCGGGGGTGACGAAACTCAACCAGAATTCGACCGCCCGTTCGGCCGCCCTACCCAAAACTGTGGATAACAGTTAGAGTCGCCGCGCTGTGGCCGATAGGGTCTGCGCATGCGCTGGGACCGACTGTTCGACGACCTCGAGGGGCAGCTCGAGCACGAGCTGAGCGCCGAGGAACTCGACCAGCACGCGGAGGAGGAGCGCCTGCGGCTCGGGCGGCTCGCGCTGCGCGACCGGCTGATCGCGGTGCACGAGCAGTCCGGCGCCGCCCCGTACTCGATCGCCGTGCAGCTGAGCTCCGGCGAGCCGCTCACCCTGCACCCCTCGAGCTTCGGCCGGGACTGGTTCGCCGCCGACATCGTCGACGGCGCGACGCGGCGGGGGAGGGGAACGGTGCAGTGCATCGTGCCGCTGGCCGCCATCGGCGCGCTGATGCTCACCCGCGGCCAGGTGGAGGCGAGCCTCACGCCTCTCGCCGCCGACGCCGGTCCTGGATCGCTCTCGGCCCGGCTGACCCTCCCGTTCGTGCTGCGCGACCTCTGCCGCCGCAGGGCGGGCGTCGACCTGCGCACCGCCGCGGGCGAGGTGCACGGCACGATCGACCGGGTGGGGCGGGACCACCTCGACCTGGCCGTGCACGAGGCCGACCGTCCGCGCCGGGCGTCGTCGGTGCAGCAGTACCGGGTGGTGCCGCTCGATCAGCTCCTGCTCGTGCGGGTCTGATCGTCGCCGCCGCGCGGCCCTCCCGCGGAGAGCTCGGGGATGTTGCCGTAGTCCGACTGGTTCCACAGGCTGAGGCGCCTGGTCTCCTCGTACTTCGCCTCGATGTACGACTCGAGCACCGAGCGCTCCACCCGCCACTGGCCGTTGCCGCCGACCTTGATGGCCGGGAGCTCGCCGCTGCGCACGAGGGTGTACGCCTGGCCCAGCGAGATGTTCAGCACCTCGGCCGTGTCGGCGAGCGTGAGGAAGCGCCCGAGCGCGGCGGCGTCCATCCCATCCATGAGTAGATTATGAACCGGGGCGGATGCCCGTGGCGCGGGTGTGGATAACTTTTCGCTTCTCGCAGGTCCAGAGACTTGCGGGCCGGAACCTCTGTGTTTCTCGAAGTAGCGACGACGGGTTTCGAAACGACGGGACGTTCGTGGGATTCTTGGGACCATGACCCTTGGTTTCAGCCTGATCCTCGCGAGCTATGTAGGGCACCGCGACGGGATGGCCCTGGAGCTGAAGGATGCCGATGGCGAACAAGTCGCTGAAGTGTTCGAAGACGACGGAACCGGCGTCCGGACGCTCACAGTATTCGGTGAGCAGCAGGTTCCGATCGCGGCCATCGAGTGGCTCCTGAGCGAAGCGCGCGCTCGGCTGTGAGGCAGTGCTCTGGGCTTGGCCTTTCTCGTTGAGAAGCAAGCTCGACCGGCGAGACCGGTACTTCAGGATGACGCGGTGACAAGCCCCGCTGCCGCATACTTCTCGTGGGACACCCCCGCGCGCCGCACGGGAGTGGCACGGCGACGACGCTGAGACGAGAGCGGTCGCCCGTGTCGCCGCGAGGAGCGCATGGTGAACCGCACGGCTGTCAGCACGGTGATCGACGATGCCGCCGCGCGGCCCGGCGGGCGAGTGCTGATCACCGGCGAGGCCGGAATCGGCAAGTCCACTCTGATCGCCGAGGCTTCCGGGCGCATCGCCGCCGCCGGATTGCTCGTGCTGCGGGCGAGCCCGTCGTTCGCCGAGCGCTACACCGCGTACAGCATGCTCTGGGATCTGCTCGAGGACCTCGACTGGGGCCTGGTCGCCGCCCTGCCCGACGAGCATCACACCATCCTCGACATCGCGCTCGGCCGGGCGCGGACGACCTCCGAGCTGCCCGAGCTCGCGACGGCCGTCGCCGTGGAGAGCATCCTCGCCGAGCTCTCCGCCCGGGCGCCGGTGGTGCTGCTGATCGACGACCTCCAGTGGGCGGACCCGGAGTCCCTCGCGGCGCTCGAACGCGCGGTGCGCCGCCTGGCGTCCGGCCAGGTGAGCCTCGTCGCCACCATCCGCGAGTACGGCGGCGCCTCGCGCAACGGCCGCGCCTTCGCCTTCGACCCCGCAGACGTGCACGCCGTCGACGGCCTGACGGTCGACGAGCTCGAGCTGCTGATCCGGCCGCGCTGGCCGTCCACCCTCACCCGCGAGCAGGTGGTCGCCCTGCGCGAGCACACCGGCGGCAACCCGATGTGGGCGCTCGAGCTGATCGCCCGCGGGCTGATCGGCGAACTCGGGGCGCTCCCGGTCGGAGCGCTCGAGGCGCCGCTGCCGCTGGCCTCCGCCGTCGCCGAGCGGCTGCGGGCGCTGAGCCCCGCGGCCGCGGACGTGGTGTCGATGGTGGCGCTGCTCGGCCATCCCGAGCGGGCGCTGCTCGCGGAGGTGCTGCGCTTCAGCGGCACGCCGGAGGGCGCCGTGGACGAGGCGGAGGCCGCCGGGTTCCTCCTGGTGACGACGACGACCGCCCGGACGCGGCATCCGCTTCACGCCTCCGCGTCGGCCGCCGGCCTCAGCCCCGCGCGCCGTCGCGAACTGCACGCCTTCATCGCGCGGGCCGCCGGAGACCCGGTGGTGCGGGCGCAGCACCTGCAGCAGTCCCAACCGCCCGGCCCCCACGAGGCGATCGCCGAGGCGCTCGGCGAGGCCGCCGTCGCGATGCGGCTGCGCGGCGCCCGCCTGCGGTCCGCGCACTTCGACGCGCAGGCCGTGGAGCGCACCGATCCGCTCGCGCCCCGCTACCAGGACCGGCTGCTGAACCAGGCCCAGCAGCTGTTCTCCGCCGGCGACACCAGCGCCTGCCTGCGCGCGCTCGCCCGGGTGTCGGCGTCCCGGCTGGACGCGCAACAGTACGACGTGTTCCTGGCGCTCGCGACCAGCTCGCGGGCCGCCGGCGCGCGCGGCGACGACGACGCGCGCGAGTTCCTCGAGGCGCAGGCTGCACTCTCCGCCGGCGACAGCGTGACGGCGGCGATCGTGGGCGCCAACCTGCTCGCCGTCGCGACGATGACGGTGTCCGAGCGCGCGCGGGAGTCGGAGAGGGTGCTCGGCGCTCTGACCGGGGCGGATGCGCCCAATGCCGCGCACCGCGCCATCCGCGGCGTCGTGCGGGCGCGGGTGGAGTCGGGCGGAGGTCTCGATCGCGAACGGATCGCCGACATGGACCGCAGGCAGTCCGTGCAGATCGTGGTGGGGCTCGACGACACGGGCCTCGCGACGGCGGCGGGTCTCCTGCACCTCGTCGACGACGTGGAGGGGTCCCGCGGCGCGCTGGCCGGACTGGTCGACTGGGCGAGGAGCGAGGGCAAGGAGGGGGTCGAGCGCAGCTTCCTCGGCCACGGCGCCCACGTCGAGATCGTCGCGGGCGACGCGAGCGCGGCGCGAGCCCTCTGGGCGCGGTCCGGCCTGCCCCTCGCCGCGGGCCCGGTGCCCGCGGAGCTGTGGCACGCCGCCGGGCTGCTGCTCATCCTCGACGGCCGGCACGACGATCTCGAGGGCGCCGTCGCCGTCTGGAGCCGCTCGGTGCAGGAGGGGTCGCTCCGGCGGATGGAGCTGGCCGCTCTGCTTGGACTCTCCGCGCACGCCAGGGACGACTGGCCGTCCGCGGTGGGCCACCTGCGGGAGGCGGCGGCGATCGCCGACCGCCTCGAGCTCGTCGAGCCCGGCAGCAGGGCGCGGATCGACTTCCCGTTCGCCGAGGCGCTGCTGCAGTCCGGCGAGCTCGAGGAGGCCGAGCGCTCACTCGCCGTCGTGCGGCAGTTCCTGTCCGAAAACGACCGGCCCGTCTCGCAGGTCGGTCTGCACCGGGTGACATCCGTGCAGCTCGCCGCGGCCGGCGACCTCGACGCCGCCCTCACCGAGGCGACGGCCTCGATCGACCTCGCGGCCGCGCTGCGCCGCCCGGCCGACGAGGCGCTGGCGCTGCTGCAGCGCGCCCGCGTGCTGCAGCGGAAGCGCCGGGTGGCGCTTGCCCGCGCCGACCTCGAGGCGGCGGGGGAGCGCGCGCTCGTCGCCGACGTCGACGGCATCCGCGCACGGGTCGACGCGGCCCTGTCCACCTCGCGCACCCGGCGTGCCCCGAGCGAGCTGACCGCCTCGGAGGCCAGGGTGGTGGCGCTGGTGAGGGAGGGCGGCAGCAACAGGGAGATCGCGGCGCAGCTCTTCGTCAGCGTGCGCACCGTGGAGTCCCACGTCGCGGCCATCCTGCGCAAGACCGGCGCGTCCAGCCGCTCCCACCTCATCTCCCGGGGCTGACCCGGGCGGTCAGGCCCGGCCGCGGCCCTTCAGCCGCTCTGCGCGGCCCACCCGCCGTGCGTCGGCGGCGATCCGGCGCAGCGCGCCGCTGGCCGACACGGTGAATCCCACGAAGTAGAAGCCGGGCGCCGCCTCCGTGCCGGAGCGGGCGATCGGGTCGCCGCGCCCGTCGAGCAGGCCGAGTCCGGCGAGCATCCGCTCCAGCCCGCGGCGGTAGCCGGTGGCGAAGACGACGACGTCGGGCTCGACCGTCGCCCCGTCGGCGAGGTGCACGGCCCCGCCCTCGAAGCCGGCCGCCGCGGCGACGGGCTCGACCGCGCCCGACTCGACCAGCGCCACGATGCCCGTGTCGTGCACCGGCACGGAGCGGTCACGGGCGACGCGCGTGTACAGGTCGGCCCGCGGCCGCGCGAGCCGCCTGGCGGAGAGGTCGGGCACCGTCAGCCGTTCGATCACCGCCGCGACCCTGTCGGCGGCGCCCGTCGGCACCAGGCCCATCAGGATGGCCACCCGCTGCATCGACAGTCCCCCCACTCGCGGACGCACGATGTGCGGCGGCGTGCGAACGGACAGGCGGATGCGCCCGGCGCCGTGCGCGGCGAGCTCCGCCGCGGCCTCCGCCGCCGCGTTGCCGGCGCCGACCACCAGCACGTCGAGGCCGGAGAACTGGTCGCCGCCGCCGTACTCGGAGACGTGCAGCACCGGCCGTGCGTAGTCGGGCAGCCCGGGCAGACCGGGGATGTGGGGGAGCCGGTTGTAGCCGGTCGCCATCACCACGGTCGCCGCGGTGTAGCGGCGGCCGGACGCGGTGGCGACCGTCCATGCCGGGCGCCGGCCCGCGGCATCCGCTCTCTCGATCGCGGTGACGACCACGCCGTGCCGCACGTCGATGCCGGAGTCGGCGGTGTAGCGCTCGAGGTAGCGCACGAGATTCGCGCTCGTGACGTAGCGGCCGTAGCCGCGCGGGATGCGCGTGCCGGGGAGGCCCGAGAGCCGCCGCACGGTGTGCAGGCGGAGGCCCTCCCGGTGCGCGCGCCAGCTCGTCGCCACGGCGTCGCCCTGCTCCAGCACCAGCACCCGCCGGCCCGCGCGCATCAGCTCGCGGGCCGCGGCGAGGCCGGCCGGTCCCGCGCCGATGACGATGCAGTCGGCGCTCTGCTCGGGGGAGGCCACCTGCTAACCCGCGATCAGGTGCGCCGCCCGCTCGGCGATGGCGAACACGGTGGCGTTGGTGTTCGCCGAGATCGGGGTGGGCATGATCGAGGCGTCCGCCACGCGCAGGCGGGAGATGCCGCGCACGCGCAGCTCCGGGTCGACGACCGCGAGGTCGTCGATGCCGACGCGGCAGGTGCCCGCGTAGTGGAAGTAGACCACGAGGCTCTCGCGCAGGTAGTCGAGCATCGCGTCCTCGCCGTCGAGGGGGCGGCCCGGCTGGGCCTCCGCACCGCGCCAGTCGGCGAGGGCGTCTCCGGCTGCGATCTCCCTGGCGATGCGCAGGCCGGCCATCATCACCTGCTGGTCCCGGGTGTCGGCGAGGTAGTTCGGGTCGATCAGGGGCCCGACCAGCGGGTTGCGGCTGGCGAGGCGCACCGTGCCGCGGCTCTCCGGGAGCATCGCCGAGAAGGCGATCGCGTAGCCGCCGTCCGGGCCGGGGCCGGCGAGGGTCTGCGCCCGGTAGGGCTGGCCGATCAGGAGCAGCTGCAGGTCGGGGCCGTCGGTGGCGTGCTCGGTCGACAGGAGTCCGACCCCTTGGCCGTTGATGACCCGCGGGTCGCCCTGCTGCGGCGCGGCGTGCTCGAAGACGACGGTCGACATCGGGTGGTCGTGCAGGTTGGCGCCGACACCGGGGAGGTCGAGCTCCACCTCGATGCCGAGCGCGGAGAGGTGGTCGGCGGGGCCGACTCCCGAGAGCATCAGCAGCTGCGCGGAGCCGATGGCCCCGGCCGTCAGCACGACCTCGCGCCGTGCGGTGGCGATCGTCGCCGCCGCGCCGGAGCCGTACTCCACTCCCGTGCACACGCCGTCGTGGATGGTGAGACGCCGCACCACGGCGTCGGTGACGATGTCGAGGTTCGCGCGGCCCGCGATCGGGCGCAGGTAGGCGTCGGCGGCGCTCAGGCGGTGCCCGTCGCGCACGTTCGCGTCGGAGAGTCCGAAGCCGGTCTCGGTGCCGGAGGAGATGTCGTCGGCCAGCGGGTAGCCGGCAGCGGATGCCGCGGCGAGGGCCGCGAGGATCACCGGGCTCGGATCGGCCGTCGGTCCGACCACCATCGGGCCGTCGGTGCCCCGCACCGCGGTGTCGCGTCCCTCGGTCGTCTCGCTGCGGCGGAAGTAGGGGAGCAGGTCGTCGTACCCCCACCCGGTGGCGCCCTGCGCCACCCAGGCGTCGTAGCTCGACCGGTGCCCGCGCAGGAAGTTGAGGCCGTTGATGCTCGACGACCCGCCGAGCGCCTTGCCGCGCGGCGAGTGCAGCGTGGCGCCGTTGAAGGCCTGCGGCACGGTCACGTCGCCCCAGTTCGCCGTCGTGCCCAGAAGCACCGGCCAGATCCCTGGGCTGTCCATCTCGGGCAGGGCGGTGGCCGAGCCCGCCTCGACGAGCAGCACACGCACGTCCGGGTTCTCGGAGAGGCGCGCGGCCACCACGCTGCCCGCGGTTCCCGCACCCACGACGATGTAGTCGTAGCTGCGCACGGCGGGCTCGGGCTCGAGCCCGTGGAGTCCGGTGTAGGCGGGGCGGGGATCGAACATGGTGCTCTCGTTTCGTCGGGCGGGTGCGGCGATTCGCACCCGTGCTCCGACGCTACGGACGACGTCTCCCGCTCCCATCCGTGCAACTACCGAGGTCTCGCGCGCGGTGCTGTGGATAACTTGCGCGGCCCGGCCCACCAGGGGCGACTATGGAACCTCACCGCCGTCGGAGCAGAGGGAGAAGTCGTGACGTCCACCCGCCCGAGGGCCGCCACCGGACGGGTGCGGCGCTTCTGGTTCGACCCGCGTTTCGCCATCGGGCTGCTGCTCGTCGCGGCATCCGTCGTCGGCGTCGTCGGTATCGTGGGGGCCGCCGACTCGAGCGTGCAGGTCTACGCGGCGCGGGAGGCGCTGGCACCGGGCGACAGCATCCGCTCCGAGGATCTGGTGGCCACCGGTGTGCGGCTCGACGGCGCCGCCGAGCTGTACCTTGTTCCCGGCGACCTCCCCGACGACGGGCTGGTCGTCACCCGCACGGTCGCCCGCGGCGAGCTGGTGCCCGCGGCGGCGGTGGGGGCGAGCAGCGGCGTGCGGCTGGCGTCGGTGGTCATCGGGGTGGGTGGCGAGCTGGCGGCGGCGGTCGGGCCCGGATCCACGGTCGACGTGTGGGCGGCGAAGCAGACCGGCGCCGGCGGATTCGAGCCGCCCGTGGTGGTGGTCTCCTCGGCGAGCGTGGTGCGCCTGGTCGAGGAGGAGGGCTTCGTGGTCGACCGGGAGCAGGTGTCGGTGGAGGTGCTCGTGCCGCGGTCGCGCGTGGCTCGGCTGCTCGAGGCCATCGCCAACGACGACGCGGTGTCGATCGTGTCGACCAGCCTTCCGGGGCGGTGAGCGGTGCGCGTCGCGCTCGCCGTGCCCTCCCCGCACGACCTCCGGCTGGCGAGGGAGGCCGTGCGCCACGGGCACGAGATCGTGGTGCGGGCGGACGACGGCGAGAGCCTCGCCGCGTCGCTGGAGGCCACCCGCCCCGACCTCGTCGTGCTGTGGGCCAGCCCGCTCTTCCTCAGCTACGGGGCGCTCACCGAGTGCGACGCGCGCGGGGTGCGCGTGCTGGCGGCCGTGTCGACCGACGAGGAGCGCCGCTATGCGACCGGGATCGGCCTCTACGACCTCGTCGACGGCGAGGCCGACTGGCCGGTGATCGAGGAGCTGCTGCTCGGCCCGGCCGCACCGGGCCCCCCGCAGCCGAGGCCGCGCGGCACGGTGGTGGCGGTCTGGGGCCCTGCCGGGTCGCCGGGGCGCACTACGCTCGCCATCGGCATCGCCGCCGAGATCGCGGCCGCCGGCTTCGCGGTGGCGCTCTGCGACGTCGACACGCACAGCGCCTCGGTGGCCCCCGCGCTCGGCCTGATGGACGAGGCGCCGGGCTTCGCGGCCGCCTGCCGCCTCGCCGCGGCGGGCAGCCTCGACCGCGGCGAGCTGGAGCGCATCGGCCAGCGCCACGGCGCGGACGACGGGGGCTTCTGGGTGCTCACGGGCATCGGCCAGCCCAACCGCTGGCCCGAGCTCTCGGGGGAGCGCGTGCGCGCCACCATCGAGGAGTGCCGGGCCTGGGTCGACTACGTGGTGCTCGACACCGCCTCCAGCCTCGAGAACGACGAGGAGATCTCGAGCGACCTGTTCTCGCCGCGCCGCAACGCCGCCACCCTCACCGCGCTGCGCGAGGCTGATCACATCGTCTCGGTCGCCGCCGCCGACCCGATCGGGCTCTCCCGCTTCCTGCGGGCGCACGGCGACCTCGCCGACATCGCGGTGACCGACCGCATCTCGGTCGTGGCCAACAAGGTGCGCGGCAGCGCCATCGGCCTCAACCCCTCCGGCCAGGTGGCGCAGACCCTCGCCCGCTTCGGCGGCATCGAGTCGCCGGTGCTGGTGCCCTGGGACCAGAGCGGATGCGACGCGGCAGTCCTCAGCGGACGCACGCTCGACGAGGTGGCCCCGCGGTCGCCCGCCCGCCTCGCCGTGCAGCAGCTGGTGGCAGACCGGCTGCTGCCCGCCCGCGCCGAGCCCGCGCGCCGGCGCTTCGTGGCCGGATCCCGGCTCTGGCACCGCTGACGGTGGCTGCTGGCAGACTCTCCCCATGGAGTTCTCGCGGCTGCCCATCCGCTCGGTCGGCGAGCACGAGCTCAATCCGATCGACCGCGCGGTCTGGCCGGCCACCCTGCCGCCGGTGGCCGCCCTGCTCGACGGCGTCAGCCTCGGATCCGCCACCGTGCTCGTCGGCGAGAACGGTTCAGGCAAGTCCACGCTGGTGGAGGCGATCGCGCTCGCCTACGGGCTGTCGCCCGAGGGCGGCTCCGTCGGTGCCAGGCACAGCACGCGGCGCAGCGAGTCGCAGCTCTGGGACCACCTGCAGCTGGTGCGCAACGCGGGCGCCACCAAGCGCGGCTACTTCCTGCGCGCCGAGACCATGCACGGGCTGTTCACCTACCTCGAGCAGAACCCGGGCAACGACCCTGTGGCCTTCCACGAGCGGTCGCACGGGGAGTCGTTCATCGACCTCGTGGAGGACCGCTTCCGGTACGCGGGCCTCTGGGTGCTCGACGAGCCGGAGTCCGCGCTGTCGTTCAGCGGATGCCTCGCGCTGCTCTCCCTGCTGAAGCGCAAGCTCGACGACGGCAGGTCCCAGATCATCCTCTCCACGCACTCGCCGGTGCTCGCCGCGCTTCCCGGCGCCACGGTCTACGAGGTGGGGGAGTGGGGGCTGCGCGAGCGGGCCTGGATGGACCTCCCGCTCGTGGACCAGTGGACGCGGTTCCTGCTGGACCCGGCGGGCTATCTCGAGGAGCTGTAGGGCTCGACCGCGGTCACGTTCGAGTACCCGATCAGGTTCGTGACGGTGAAGACGTAGCTCTCGCCGACCTCGATCCGCTTGCGCAGCTCCAGGTCGCGCACGTGGAAGTCGTCGCAGCCGTCGCCGCCCGCCACGTTCTCGGTCTGCACGCTGTAACCGGGCTTGCCGGTCTCGACCGCCGGGTCGTCGATGTCGCCGAAAGTGCTGACCACGGTGCAGCTGAGCTGCAGCGGACGTGCGTTGAGGGTGGTGACGAAGGCCAGGGCGGCGAGGGCGCCGCCGCCCACGAAGAGCACCAGCACAGTGGCGAGCAGGGTGATCGCCCAGGCCCGTGTCATGCGGCGCTTCGGCTCGTCATCGGTCATCCGCCGCCCCTCGCTAACAAAGTGACATCTATTCTCTCAGGCTCGCGCCTGCGCGGAGGCAGTGCGCCGAAGCGGGATAGCCTAGGGGCGTGTCGACTCTCAGTGATCTCGTACAGGCCCAGGGACGTTCCAGCGAAGCCGATATCGAGTGGCTCCATCTGCTCGTCGGCGACTGGCAGCTCCTCGCCGACCTCGCCTTCGCGGACATCGTGCTCTGGGTGCCCAGCGCCGAGGGCAGCTTCGTGGCGGTCGCCCACGCGCGCCCCTCGTCGAGCGCCACCCTGTTCTACCGCGACTTCGTCGGCCAGGCCGTGAAGCCGGAGTGGAAGACGCAGGTGGAGGAGGCCTTCCACACCGCCACCATCATCGACACCGGCGCACCCACCTGGTACGAGGAGACGCCGACCCGCGTGCGCGCGGTTCCCGTGCTGCGCCGGCTCTCGCCGAGCGGCAAGGCCATCTCGCAGGCGCCGGTGGCCGTGATCACCCGCCACTCCAACCTGAGCGAGGCCCGCACCCCCGGCCGCCAGGAGCTCACCTTCAACGAGTGCGCCAACGACGTGTTCGAGATGATCGCGTCCGGCGACTTCCCCGACCTGGGCGCGCCGACCGGCCCGCGCCGCGGGGCACCGCGCGCATCCGACGGCCTGATCCGCCTCGACGTGGACGGCATCGTCACCTTCGCCAGCCCGAACGCGCTGAGCGCCTTCAACCGCATGGGCTTCGCCGGCGAGCTCGAGGGCGAGTCGCTCGCCGAGGTCACCACCAGCCTCCTGCACGGACGCCTGGTCGTCGACGAGTCGCTGCCGCTGGTGGTCACCGGCCGCGCCCCGTGGCGCACGGACGTCGAGTCCCGCGGGGTGACCGTCTCGGTGCGCGCGATCCCGATCCGCAACCGGGGCGAGCGCGTCGGCGCGATCGTGCTCTGCCGCGACGTGACCGAGGTGCGCCACCAGGAGCGCGAGCTCATCACCAAGGACGCGACGATCCGCGAGATCCACCACCGGGTGAAGAACAACCTGCAGACCGTGGCCTCGCTGCTGCGCATCCAGGCCCGCCGCACGCACAGCGACGTGGCCCGAGAGGCGCTCGGCCAGGCCATGCGCCGCGTCACCGCCATCGCCGTGGTGCACGACACCCTGAGCGAGGGGCTCAACCAGCAGGTCGACTTCGACACCGTCTTCGACCGGGTGCTGCTGCTCATCGCCGAGATCGCCACCGGTCACAACACCACGGTCCACCCCAAGTCGACGGGCGCCTTCGGCGTGCTGCCGAGCGAGTACGCCACCCCGCTGGCGCTCGCCCTCACCGAGCTGGTGACCAACGCCGTCGAGCACGGGCTGGCCGGCCGCGCGGAGGGCGAGGTCGAGATCATCGCCGAGCGCACCGACGAGCTGCTGTCGGTCAAGGTGCGCGACAACGGCGTGGGCCTCGCCGAGGGCAAGGTGGGCTCCGGCCTCGGAACCCAGATCGTGCGAACTCTCATCCAGGGCGAGCTCGGCGGGTCGATCGACTGGCACACCATCATGGGCTCGGGCACCGAGGTCACCATCGAGATCCCGCTGAACTGGCTCAACCGCAACGGCTAGGCCCGCGGCATCCGCTCAGTCCGTCTCGTCGATCCAGATCGACTTCTTGGGCGGCGGGGTGCGCCAGGCGATACCCGACGCGGGCGTGTGCAGCACGAACTCGACGGCGTCCTCGACGGTGAGGTGCTGGGGGTGCCGCATCCACTCGAACTTGCCCGCCGGGTCGTAGAAGCGGTTGGTCGTGCTGCGCTTGCTCTGCGGGATGGCGACGCTCGAGCGGCGCAGCACCTCGGCCACGATCTCGCGCTCGCCGGCGTCGAGCTCGGGCAGCTTCGACGACTTGAGGCACACGGTGAGCACCGGGGTGGTGAGGGTGTCGAGGCTGAGGAAGGAGTCCACGCGGTCGCGGCGTGAGACAGAGAGGTAGACGGCCTCGACGATCGCCTCGAACGGCACGACGGCGCCGCGCACCCGCACCTCGCCGGTGTCGAGGTTGACCTCGCTGCGCGGAGACACCGAGCGCGAGTAGAGCACCAGCACAATGACGGCGACGACGATGACCGCCGCGGCGATCAGCACGGGAACGGCACCGAGCGCCTCGAACGCCCAGCGCCCGAGAACGACGACGCCGAGAACGATCGCGATGTACGCGACGTAGTAGCGGATGCGCAGATCGGACGTCGGTGCGGTGAGAAAGCGCTGCCACTCGCGCGACTCGCCGATCGGCATCCATCCGGAAGGAAGTTCGGCCATGCCAGAAGTTAACTCCCGCGCCGCCGACGCGGCAATAGCTGGCTTAAACGACGAGACCGTCACCGCGCCGGAGCACGGTGACGGTCTCGGAAAGAATCAGGAGGCGCGGCGGGCGCGAGCTGCGCGACGCTTGAGGGCGCGGCGCTCGTCTTCGCTGAGTCCGCCCCAGACGCCTGAGTCCTGGCTGGTCTCGAGTGCGTACTGCAGGCACATCTCGGTCACGGAGCAGCGTGCGCACACGGCCTTCGCCTTGTCGATCTGGTCGACGGCCGGGCCGGTGTTTCCCACGGGGAAGAACAGCTCGGGGTCGGCGGTCAGGCAAGCGGCTTTGTCGCGCCAATCCATGGGGGCTCCTTTGGTAGAGGGCACTTTCGGGCATGGGTATATGCCGTCGAGAATTCGGATGAGGAAAGAGTGATGGGATTCGCTCGCCGCACTGCAAGCTCGAAATCAACCTCGAATAGACTCTCATACCGAAGCACGCAAATCAATGGTTTTGTATGGGATGTAGCTGTGAGCGGATCACCTGTCGGCACGGAATCACACGATTCGCGACCCCCGAGACGGCGTCACCACCCCCTGGTTCTGCTGCTCGCGGGGGTGCTGTTTCTCGAGGCCGCCGCGCTCGTGGGCGTCACCGTCGTGCTCATCGTCGAGCTGCTCGTCGACCGCCCGGACTCCTACCTGAGCGCGGTCGCGCTCACCGTCTTCGCCGCGATCGCGGCCGTCTGGGTGGGCGCGATCGCGGTCAACAGCCTGCGCGGCCGGGTGTGGATCCGCGGGGGAGCGATCGTGGTGCAGGTGCTGCTCGCGGCCGTCGCCCTCGGCAGCTTCCAGGGGCTGCTGCCGAGAGCGGACATCGGGTGGCTGCTGCTGCTGCCGGCGATCGTGGTGATGGTGCTGCTGTTCACCAAGCCGGTGCTCGCGGAGACCGCGGAGCGCGACCCGCGCTAGCTATCCGTGGTCGGCGTCGATGCTGAGCTTCTTGCGCAGGCTCGCCACGTGTCCGGTGGCCTTCACGTTGTAGAGCGCGAGCTGGATCGTGCTGTCGTCGTTCAGCACGAAAGTCGAGCGCAGCACGCCGGTGACGACCTTGCCGTAGAGGTTCTTCTCGCCGTAGGCGGCGTAGAGGTTGTGCACCGTCAGGTCGAGGTCGCTGAGCAGCGGGAAGTTGAGTCCCTGCTCCTCCTTGAACTTCTTCAGGTCGGCCTCGGAGTCCTTCGAGACGCCGAGCACCTGGTAGCCGGCGGATGCGAGCGAGTTGATGTTGTCGCGGAAGTCGCAGGCCTGCGTGGTGCAGCCGGGCGTCCCCGCCGCCGGGTAGAAGTAGACGATTACTTTCTTTCCGTCGAAATCGGAGAGGCTGACGGTCTCGCCGTCCTGATTCTGCAGGGAAAAAGCGGGAGCTTTCGCGCCGATTTCGAGTTTCGTGGCCGTCATGGTGCTCCTTGTGTCGCTGAGGTGTTTTTCCCATGCTAATCTTGCTTCTCGGCGCTGAAGTTCACGCGCTATGCACCTCTAGCTCAATTGGCAGAGCAACTGACTCTTAATCAGTGGGTTCCCGGTTCAAGTCCGGGGGGGTGCACCAAACAAGCCCCTCATCAGCAGTTGCCGATGAGGGGCTTTTTCGTACCGTAGGTTGGGCCCATGACCTCTGCGACCGCACCGACGAAATCCTCGAGCGACATCGTCCTCCCCAGCCTCGGAGCGGCCGCTTTCGTCGTGGGGTCGATCTGGCTCCTCATCCTGCTGGCGCTCGCCCTCACCGCCGGGATCGCGAGCGGGGAGACCCCGAGCGCCACCGGCGCGGCGCAGACCTCGAGCATCTCGGGCTGGCTGGCGGTCGGTGGGGCGGCCGTCTTCTACGTCGCGGGCGCGGTCCTGTCGTCGTTGCGGATCCGCAGCAGGGCGAAGGTGTACGCCATATTCATGCTCGTGCTCAACGCCGGGTCGCTGCTGGTCGTGGTGCTGCTCACGGTGGGGTGGCAGACGATCACGCCGTAGGCGCCGCACGCCTTCGGTGGGCGATCTCCCGATAGCCGGCGGGCACCCGGGGAATCAGGCGGCGCCGTCCCGCCATCCGCTCAAGAACTCGGCGTCGCGGTCGTAGCCGTCGGCGTCGAGCGCGAGCTCCGGCTTGCCCAGCTCCACCGTCTTCTCGCGGCTCATCTCGGCCAGATCGATCAAGCGGATGACGGCCAGCCGGATCACGTCGTCCCAGGTGGCCGTCGAGCCGTAGGAGCGCAGGATGACATCGACCCGGCGCCTGGCCTCGTTCATGCCGGGAGCGTTCGGCGGCGTCGCGGCGGTGAGCGGCACGGCTCGGGTGGCGAAGTAGGCGATGTCCCAGAGGCGCGGACCGGGGGAGCACATGTCGAAGTCGATCGCTCCGACGAGCGCGCCGTTCGAGAAGGCCAGGTTGTGCGGGGCGAAGTCGTTGTGGCAGATCACCTCGGCCGGAACCTTCGCGCGGGACTGCCAGACGGCGCCGTCGAGGGCGAAGCCGACGCTCGCGTCGTGCAGCTCGCGCAGGCGGGCCGCGCCCTCGACGAGCACCGACTCTTCCCAGACCCAGGCGGGAAGCGGGTACTCGGGTACGTCGGCGTCGATGAAGCTCAGGCGCTCGCGGTTTCCCTCGATGCCGAGCGGGCGGGGCGCCCAGGCGATCCCGGCGCGGCGCAGGTAGTCGAGGTAGCGGTGCACGGTGGGCGTCCACGGTCCGGCGATGCGCAGCACGGTGTCGCCGTCGCGCTCGACGACGTTCATGTTGCCGCCGGTGAGGAGTTCGCCCATGGGGCAAGGCTAGGGGGTGCGCGGCACGACGGGGCGCTGTCGAGGGAGGGGCGCTGTCGTAACGGACGGACGCTGTCCGTTAACCGACAGCCTCGGTCCGATAGAACAGCGCCTGCGGGGAGGGGTTCGCCCGTCTGACAGCGCGGGGCCGGTCTGACAGCGCCACCCGTCCGGTCTGACAGCGCCACCCGTCCGATCTGACAGCGCCGGTCCGACAGCGCCGGCCTACGGCGAGACCCGCACCGCGTCGCCGCGCGAGATCACTCCCGCCCGCACCACGCGGGCGTACACGCCGAAGGGGATCGCCCCCGCCGCCAGCCGGTAGCCGGCGAGCGACGGGAGAAGACGGGTACCGGACGCGCCGGTCGCCGGATCGAGGTCGATCACGGCACAGCGTGGGATGCCCTCCGCGACCCGCAGAACCACCCCGCCGACGGCGAGCTCGCGGCCCGCCCAGCCGTCCTCGAGGTGCGGCTCGGCGTCGCCGGTGTCGATCTCGAGGTTGCTCCGGAAGCGCCGCGCGTCGACGTCGTGCCCGGCGGCGTCCGCGAGCCGGCGCAGCGAGCCGGTGGTCGCGATCGACACCGCGTCGCCGTAGACGACCGCACCGGGGAGCTCCGCCCGCGCCAGCACCACCTCGCGGCCGAGCAGTGCGGAGAGCGGCGCGGCCCACGGCCCCTCGACGACCCGCAGGGCTGAGGGGCGGCCCCAGTAGTCGAGCTCGATCCGTGGGCCGACGGGGCGCGGCACCGCGCTGTGGCGCTCGCCGCCGATGTCGATGGAGAGCACCCCGTCCTCCCAGCGGGCCGAGCAGCCGAGCAGCGCCGGGTTCTGCACGGTCTTGAGAACGACGCCGCGCGTGAGGTCCACCGCGGCGAAGACGCGGTCGCCGACCGGTCCGTCGAGCGCGAACTCGGCCGACTCGTGGCTCCGGTGCCTGGCGCCCTTGAGCGGCGAGGAGCCGATACGGCGGATGTGCATGGTCCACATGGTTGCACGCGGCGGGGTGTTCCGCGCGATAGTAGGTGCAGCATCCGCTGATTCGATTGGAGACCCCGCATGCGCCAGCTCATCGTCACCGAGTTCATCACCCTCGACGGCGTCGTCGACTCGCCCGGCAACGGCCCGCATCCGCAGGCGGGCTGGACCTTCCGGCAGGTGGAGTTCGACGCGGCGGCCTACGAGATCAAGGGCACGGAGCAGCTGGAGGCGACGGCCCTGCTGCTCGGACGCGTCAGCTACGACGAGTTCGCGCCGGTCTGGCCGACCATGGACGAGTTCGCCGAGTACAACGAGATGCCGAAGTACGTGGTCTCGACCACGCTCGAGAATCCGGAATGGAACAACACCTCGGTGCTGCGCACCCTCGACGAGGTCGCCGCGCTCAAGCGGGGCGACGGCGGCAGCATCCTCGTGCACGGCAGCGCGACGCTGGCCAAGGCGCTCGCCGCCGCGGGGCTGGTCGACCGCTACCACCTGCTCGTCTTCCCGCTGCTGCTCGGCTCGGGCCGGCGGCTCTTCGACGATGCGGAGACCGCGCAGAAACTGCGCCTCGTCGAGCACGAGGCCTACGCGAACGGCGTCGTGAAGGCCGTCTACGACGTGGTGCACTGAGCCAGAAGCGGATGCCCGCCTAGGCGAACAGGGCCCGGTAGTGCTCGCACATGGCCGGGTAGTAGTCGCGGGAGAAGTCGATCCGGGCGACGTCCGTGCCGCCGTAGTCGGCGGCGAGCCGGTCGAGGTAGTACTCCCAGCCGGGCGCCGTGTCGGAGACCGGGTAGATGCCGTTCGCGGAGGCGGCGAAGGTGACCGTCGTCGCCCCGCCGCTCTCGGCGAAGTCGATCTCGTAGTCCCAGTGCTGCTCGGGCTGGTCGGCCTGGTCGGGGCGCTCGAGCACGCCGATCCGCAGGCGCAGCCTCTTCGCCGGCGTGCACTCCTGAATCTGCACCGACTCCTCGGGCGCGTCGGCGCTCTCCGCTGTCATGCGGAAGACGACGGTGCCCGATCGCGGGTCGCCTTCCCAGACGCCGATCCAGCGCTGCAGGCGGTCCGGGTCGGCGAATGCCGCCCAGGCGTCGTCGATGCCGACGGGCAGACGGCGGTCGAAGACCACGGCCTTCCCGAAGCTCCTGGTCTCGCGTCGTCCCGTCGGCTCGATGTTCATTGTTCGGCCCTCTCCAGAATGTCGGTGGTGCTCGGTAACATGAATGCCGTTCCCTCGTCGTCGCGGTTGGAGATCGTCCATGCTGGTCACACTGCTGTCTCGCTACCTCAAGCCCTATCGTCGTCTTCTCGCCGGGGTGCTGGCCTTCCAGTTCGCGGCCGCTCTCGCGTCGCTCTACCTGCCCACCCTCAATGCGAGCATCATCGACAGGGGTGTGGCAACCGGTGACGTCGATTTCATCTGGTCCACCGGCCTGCTTATGCTGGGCATCTCGCTCGGGCAGATCACCGCGTCGATCATCGCCACGTACTTCGCCGCACGGGCCGCGATGCAGATGGGACGCGACATCCGCAACGGCGTCTTCGAGAAGGTGAGCGCGTTCTCCGAGCGGGAGGTGTCGCAGTTCGGCGCCGGGTCGCTGATCACCCGCAACACGAACGACGTGCAGCAGGTGCAGATGCTCGCGATGATGGGCGCCACGATGCTGGTCTCGGCGCCGCTGCTCGCGATCGGCGGCATCGTGATGGCTCTGCGGCAAGACGTCGGTCTGAGCTGGATCGTCGCGGTGGCCGTGCCCGTGCTGCTGCTCATCGCCGGCGTGATCATCTCGCGGATGGTGCCGCTGTTCCGGCTCTACCAGACGCGCATCGACGCGGTGAACCGCATCATGCGCGAGCAGCTGACCGGCATCCGCGTGGTGCGCGCCTTCGTGCGCGAGCCCATTGAGGAGGAGCGCTTCGGCGTCGCCAACTACGACATCATGGACGTCGGCAAACGCGTCGGATCGCTGTTCGTGCTGCTGTTCCCGCTCGCGATGCTGGTGCTCAACGTCACCGTCGTCGGGGTCATCTGGTTCGGCGGCATCCGCGTCGACAACGGCGACATCGAGATCGGCACCCTGTTCGCGTTCATGCAGTACATCGGGGCGATCCTCGGCGGCGTGCTGATGGCCACCTTCATGACGATCATGATCCCGCGCGCCGCCGTCTCGGCCGAGCGCATCAGCGAGGTGCTCGCCAGCGAGACCACCCTCATCCGCCCGTCCGATCCCGTCTCCGACTTCGCCGCGCCCGGGGCCGTCGTGTTCGACGACGCCGGCTTCACCTACCCGGGCGCCGAGCAGCCTGTGCTCTCCGGAATCTCCTTCGCGGCCGAGCCGGGCGACACGATCGCGATCGTCGGCTCCACCGGCGCGGGCAAGACCACGCTGATCTCGCTCATCCCGCGGCTGTTCGACGTGACCGCGGGAAGTGTGTCGGTGGGCGGCGTCGATGTGCGCCAGGCCGACCTCGATGTGCTCTGGAAGGGCATCGGGCTGGTGCCGCAGCGCCCCTTCCTCTTCGCGGGCACCGTGGCGTCCAACCTGCGCTTCGGCCGGGAGGACGCGACCGACGACGACCTGTGGCGCGCGCTCGAGATCGCGCAGGGCCGCGACTTCGTCGAGGAGATGGACCGCGGCCTCGAGTCCCGCATCGCGCAGGGCGGCACCAACGTGTCGGGCGGCCAGCGTCAGCGGCTCGCCATCGCCCGCGCGATCGTGCACAACCCGGCGATCCTCGTCTTCGACGACTCCTTCTCGGCGCTCGACCTGACAACAGATGCACGGCTGAGGCAGGCGCTCTGGAGGGAGCTCCCGCAGACGACGAAGATCGTGGTCGCGCAGCGCGTCTCCACCATCACCGACGCCGACCGCATCATCGTGCTGGAGGACGGCCGCATGGTCGGATCGGGCACGCACAGCCAGCTGCTGGAGTCGAGCCAGACCTACCGCGAGATCGTGGAGTCGCAGCTGGGCGTCGATTCGAGCAGTGTGGAGGCGGGCGCATGAGCGAGTCGCGTCGTGTGAGGAAGGGCAAGCCGGCCCCGGAGCCGGAGGTGCTCTCGGAGGAGGAGCAGCTCGAGCTGGAGCTGGCCGAGCAGGCCCGGGTGTCGTCCGGCGACTGGGACAGCGTGAAGCCCGGCAAGGCCGCGAACTTCGGCCAGAGCTTCAAGCGCCTCATCGGTCTGCTGCGGCCGCACGCCTTCGCCTTCGTCTTCGTGACGATCCTCGGCGCCATCGGCGTCGTGCTCACCGTGATCGCGCCGAAGGTGCTCGGCGAGGCCACGAACGTGCTGTTCGAGGGCGTCGTCTCCTCGCAGCTGCCCTCCGGCGCCACGCAGGAGCAGGTGGTGCAGCAGCTGCGGGACTCCGGGCAGAACGACCAGGCGAACATGATCGCCGCCATGACGCTGGTGCCCGGAGAGGGCGTGGACTTCACGGCCCTCGGTCGGATCCTGATGACCGTGCTCGCGCTGTATGTGGCCGCGTCGATCCTCAACTGGATCCAGGGCTACGTGATCAACGTGATCATGATGCGCACCATGTACCGGCTGCGCGAGTCGGTCGAGGCCAAGATCAACCGCCTGCCGCTCAGCTACTTCGACAAGGTGCAGCGCGGCGAGCTTATCTCGCGCGTCACCAACGACATCGACAACATCACGCAGACGATGCAGCAGTCGCTGTCGACGGTGATCACCAGCCTGCTCACCGTGGTGGGCGTGCTCGTGCTGATGTTCTCGATCTCCTGGCAGCTCGCCATCGTGGCGCTCGTCTCGCTGCCGCTGATGGCCGTGATCTTCGGCATCATCGGGCCGAAGTCGCAGAAGGCCTTCGGCATCCAGTGGCGCAAGGTCGGGCGCCTCAACGCCCGCGTCGAGGAGTCGTTCTCCGGCCACGCGCTGGTGAAGGTCTTCGGCCGCGAGGGCGACGAGCTGGCCAAGTTCACCGCCGAGAACGAGGAGCTCTACCAGGCCTCGTTCAAGGCGCAGTTCCTCTCCGGCATCATCATGCCGGGCATGATGTTCATCGGAAACCTCACCTACGTCGGCATCGCCGTGCTCGGCGGCATCATGGTCGCCGGCGGCCAGCTGCGGCTCGGCGACGTGCAGGCGTTCATCCAGTACTCGCAGCAGTTCACCCAGCCGCTCTCCGAGCTCGGCGGCATGGCCGCGGTGGTGCAGTCGGGCGTGGCCTCGGCCGAGCGCGTCTTCGAGCTGCTGGACGAAGACGAGCAGCAACCGGACAGAGCGGATGCGCCGGCGCCGGTGAACGGGGACGGCACCATCGTCTTCGAGAACGTGGCGTTCTCGTACGCGCCGGAGACACCGCTGATCAGAGACCTCTCCTTCAGCGTCAAACCGGGCCAGACGGTGGCCATCGTCGGCCCGACCGGGGCGGGCAAGACCACCCTGGTGAACCTGATCATGCGGTTCTACGAGCTGGACGGCGGGCGCATCCTGCTCGACGGCCAGGACATCTCCGAGCTGAGGCGGGAGGACGCGCGCTCCCGTTCGGGCATGGTGCTGCAGGACCCGTGGCTGTTCGCGGGGACGATCCGCGAGAACATCCGCTACGGGCGTCAGAGCGCCACGGACGACGAGGTCATGGCGGCCGCCAAGGCCACCTACGTCGACCGCTTCGTGCACTCGCTGCCCGACGGCTACGACACCGTGCTCGACGAGGACGCCTCCAACGTCTCCGCCGGCGAGAAGCAGCTGATCACGATCGCCCGGGCCTTCGTGGCTGCCCCGTCGGTGCTGATCCTCGACGAGGCGACCAGCTCGGTCGACACCCGCACCGAGCTGCTGCTGCAGCACGCCATGGCGGCACTGCGCGAGGGCCGCACGTCGTTCGTGATCGCGCACCGGCTGTCAACCATCCGCGACGCCGATCTGATCCTCGTGATGGAGCACGGCTCGATCGTCGAGCAGGGCACCCACGAGCAGCTGATCCGGCGCGGCGAGGCGTACTCGCGCCTCTACAACTCGCAGTTCGAGAAGGCGGCCACCGACCTCGACGACGAGGTGGACGAGGCGGCGGTCAGCGAGGTCGCAGCGGGCTCGCAGACGCCGGGGTAGCGCTTGGCGTGTCGCCCGGCACGACGCTAACATTCGAACATAGTTTCGAATGAATGGAGGCGGTCGACCATGCCGCACACACCTATCGCCCTCTGGCTCGACGAGCGCAACACACCCAGGCGTCTGGTCTGGTCGGGCGAGCGCTACCGGGTGTCGGACAGCCCGACGCGTCTCCCGGAGCTGCTCGTCGAGTGGGCCACGCATCCGCCCCGGGGAACCCTCGGCGGCGGCTGGCGCTTCCAGGCCACCACGCTCGGCGGCGACTGCCGGGTGTTCGACGTGCGGCTCGACACCGCGCGCGACGAGTGGGTGCTGGTGCACACCTACCAGTGAGGCGGGATGCCTACTGAAGATTGCTAGTATTTCCCCACGTTCACAGGGGAGATGTCATGGCCGCGGTCGAGGGTTGGTACGACGACGGGCAGCGTCCCGGCAAGTTTCGCTGGTGGGACGGCTCGAAATGGACCGGTTTCTACTCCGACATCGAGGCGGTTGTTGCTCGCGGTGAGCACTATCAATTCGGTGAACTTCCCCCGCCCCCGGTCGCAATCCAGCCGCCGGAGGCTGTAGCGTGGGCCGAATCGCCGGCGCCGGTGATCGCGTCGCCGACTGTGCTGCCGCCGCAGATTGCCGCAGTCCCGTCCGCCCCGCTCTTTCGGCAACAGCCCGAACCGGCCGAGCACGCCAGCGCGATCTCGGGACTGCCGCTTGAGTACCGCCTCGTCAGCTCGAACGGGTGGCCAAGTGTGGACGTTGCGGGCGAGTCGCACCATGAAGCGGAGATAGTCGCGGCTCTCGGAAGACGCCCGCGACTGAACGAGGAGATCGAGGTGATGACGGAGGCGTCCCTCGTGCCCGAGCCGGACAATCCGTTCGATCCCAACGCAATTTCAGTCAGGATCGGCGGGAAGGTAGTGGGCTACCTGGAGCGCGATACCGCGCCTTTGTACAAGGCGCACATCGATCGGATCACTGCCTCCGGGCATGTCCCGATTGCCGAGGCGCGCGTGTGGGCGGCATTGAGGCAATCGTGGGACGAATCGGCGAACCGACTCCACAGCAGTGTTCGTCTCGCGCTCGCGGAGCCGCACATGCTCATCCCTGCAAACGACCCACCGGTGGATCGCTACTCGTTGATCCCCTGGGGATCGGGCCTGCAGGTCCTCGGCGAGGACAAGCACTTCGATGTTCTCTCACCGCATGTCACCGTTGAGGGACGTGGATTGCTGCTGGCCACGCTTCACAGAATCAGCGAGCAGAAGGGGCGCGCCGTCGCCGACCTCATCGAAGTCCGAGTGGACGGGCGACGTGCCGGCAACATGAGTGGGGCGTCCTCGAAGCACTACTTCCCGCTCGTTGATCACTTGGAGGGCAAAGGGTTGATCGCGGCCGCCTGGGTCACCATCAAGGGATCCGGGCTCGCGGCAGAGCTGGTTCTTCAGGCGGCGAAAGCCGCGGAGGTCAGCTCGGACTGGCTCAACGGTCCTTCGCAGACGGTGCCCCGACTCGTCGCCCGTGGTGCACGGTATCAAGTCCCGAATGCCTACGGCGTAGCGCGGGCTCCCGAACCGAAGCGGGCGCGAGCTGGAATCGCTGATCGGATTCTTCGCGGGCTCCGCTAACGGGAGGCTCCGCTTCCCTTGCGTAAGTCTCCGCCGCCGCTCGATAACTTGAGGCAGGGTGCTCTATCCGGCGCCGGATAGAGCAGAGTGCCGCAAGTTATCGCGGCCCGCCCTCAGACGCGGCCCGCCCTCAGACGCGGCCCGCCCTCAGACGCGGGCCGCCCTCAGACGCGGGCGTAGCGCGCCCGGGCGAAGCAGTAGAGCCCGTAGGCGGCGAGCCCGAAGGCCACCAGCAGCAGGATCACGGTGCCGAAGGGCAGCTCGGCGAGCGTCTTGAGCGCACCGTCGAGGCCGGTCGCCTCGCTCGGGTCGGCGGTCGCGGCCGCGACCACGAAGAGCACACCGACGATCGCGATCGCGACGCCCTTCGCCACGTAGCCGAGCACGCCGAGGCCGGTGATGGTCGTGCCGCGGGTGCCGCCCGGGAGCGACACGTCCTCGAGGAACTTCCGGCGGATGCCCTTGACGACGAAGTAGACACCGATTGCCGCGACGGCGAGGCCGAGCACCACAACGAGGACGACACCGCCGGGGGAGGCGAGCAGCTGCGCGGTCAGGCCCTTCGACTGCTCCGAGCTGTCGGAGCCGCTGCCGAGCGCGTAGCTCGCGGCCGAGAACCCGATGGCCAGGTAGGCGACGCCCTTGCCGCCCTCCTTGGCGCGGTCGGCCCAGTCCTGCTTGTCGGTGCCGCGGATGAGCACGGTCTCCAGCAGCTGGAACAGGCCGAGGGCGGCCAGTCCGCCGGCGAGGAACCAGAGGATCACAGCGCCGAGCGGCGCGTCCGCCACCTCGGCGAGGGCCCCGCCCTGGTCGGCGCTGCCGCCCCCGCCGAAGGCGACGGAGACCGCGATGCCGGCGATCAGGAGGTGCAGGATCCCGTTGACGGCGAAGCCGCCGCGCGCGAACAGTCGGAAGGTCTTGTTCGCGTGCAGGGCCTGTGCGCCCGAGCGTGCGGAGTCGGTGGCGTGGTCGACGGAGGAGTTCATCCGTCCACCGTAGGGCGCTCGGCACCCCGCGTGCGGCAGTTTGGCCCCTCGCGCCGTGTGCCGTATCCTTCCCGCGCCGGGCTCCCGCCGGCCGGGCTGTCTCTACCCGGCGCAACCGCTGGGCGTGTGCTGTGCGGGGGAATTCCTGCGCCCCCTCCGTGTTGAAGTCGATACACACGTATTGAACGAAAGGCTTCACCGCATGGATCTGTTCTCGCCGCTCTCGCTCGGAGACCTCACTCTCGCCAACCGGATCACCATGGCGCCGATGACGCGCATGCGCTCCGACGACCAGGGCGTTCCCGGCGACCTCGTCGCGCAGCACTACACGCAGCGCGCCGGCCTCGGCCTGATCGTCACCGAGGGCGTCTACCCCGTGCAGGAGTCGAAGGCCTATTCCGGCCAGCCCGGCATCGAGACCGACGCCCAGGTCGACGGCTGGAAGCGCGTCACCGACGCCGTGCACGCGGCGGGCGGCACCATCGTGCTGCAGCTCATGCACGGCGGACGCGTCACCCACACCGACGTCAACGGCGTCGACCGCATCGTCGCCCCGAGCGCCGTCGCGATCGAGGGCGAGATCTACACCCCCGCGGGCAAGCAGGCCTTCCAGCAGCCGCACGCCCTCACCGCGGAGGAGCTCGAGACGACGAAGACGGCCCTCGTCGCCGCCGCGCGCAATGCGATCCGCGCCGGCTTCGACGGCGTCGAGGTGCACAGCGCCAACGGCTACCTGCTGCACGAGTTCCTCTCGCCCGTCGCCAACGTGCGCGACGACCTCTACGGCGGCAGCCCGCAGAACCGCGCCCGCTTCGGCGTCGAGGTGACCACGGCCATCGCCGAGGCGATCGGGGCGGGCCGCACCGGCATCCGCATCTCTCCCGCGCACAACATCCAGGACGTCTGGGAGAAGGACGAAGCGGATGTGCGGGCCACCTACGAGGCGCTGATCGACGGCATCTCCGGTCTCGGGCTCGCCTACCTGAGTGTGCTGCACAGCGACATCGAGGGCGCCCTGGTGCAGGACCTTCGTGCGCGCTTCGGTGGCAAGGTCATCGCCAACACCGGCTTCGGCTCCGTCACGACCCGCGTCGAGGCGGCCGCACTCCTCGCGGGCAGGCATGCAGACGCGGTGGCCGTCGGCCGCCCCGTGATCGCCAACCCCGACCTCGCCGCCCGCTGGGCGTCCGAGTCGCCGGAGAACGAGCCCGACCCGTCGTCGTTCTACGCGGGCGGCGCGAGCGGCTACACCGACTACCCGACCCTCGCGGCGGCCAGCGCCTAGGCATCCGCCCGCCCCGTCGCCGCCCACCGCCGCTCCTGGCGCCGGTGGGCGTCGCCGTATCGGTCACGAATGCCGGCGGTGCGCGGTCTTAGCTCGTATGACCGACAACCCGCCGCCGCTCCTCGACGAGCTCGTGCCCGACCCCTCCTACCGGATCTCGGCCGCCGTCGATGTGCTCGCGCCTCCCGAGATCGTCTGGCGGAGCCTGGTGGCCCTGCCGATGTCGGCGCTGCCGACGGGGTACCCGCTGACGCTGCTGCGCCACCTGCCCGGGGTGCTCGCACTCGCGGAGCGGCGGGTGCGCGGCGGAGATACTTTCCTCGACGCGACGCCGATCCCGGTCGTGGTCTCCGATCCGCCCCGCCTGTTGATCTCCGCCGGGCTCAGCCAGGCGTGGAAGCCCTTCGCCGCACAGCCGCCCGCGCTGACCGCCGGGGCGCTGCGCGACTGGGGGCAGGCGGGCTGGATCAAGGTCGCGATGTCCTTCGCGCTGCATCCGCTCCCCGGGGGCGGCACGCGGCTGTCCACCGAGACGCGGGTGCTGGCCACCGACGCCCGCACGGCCCGCGTCTTCGCGCCGTACTGGTGGCTGATTCGGGCGGGGAGCGCGCTGATCCGCCGCGAGGTCCTCCGGGCCGTCACGCGCGATGCCGAGCGGACCGCTGCCGAGTCCGTCTCGAATTCGCGTACATCCGGCCCGTGACCGTCTCACCGCGGGCCGCGCGCCCGCTCTACCATTGGCCATCGTTATCCGTTGCTTCAGTCGGAAGAGGTGCGACATGCCCGTGACCCGAACCGTGCTCGCCGAGTATCTCCGGGCCCGACGGGGCGCGCTGAAGCCCGAGGATGTGGGCTACCCCCGCGATCCGAAGCGGCGCGTGCAGGGGCTGCGGCGCGAGGAGGTCGCGCAGCTGGCCGGCATCAGCCTCGAGTACTACGTGCGGCTCGAGCAGGGCCGCGACCACCAGATCTCCGAGCAGGTGCTGGCGTCCCTTGCCCGCGCGCTGAGGCTCGACGACAACGGGCGCACCTACTTCTACCGGCTGGCCCTCCCGTCGCCGCGGATCAGGCACGGCGGGGTGAGCGACACCGTGCTGCAGCTGCTCGACCAGTGGTCGGGCACGCCCGCCTACCTCTTCGACCGCAACCAGGACATCCTGGTGGCCAACGACCTGGCCGCCGCGCTCTCGCCCGGCTACGTGGTTCCCGGCAACAACCTGACGCTGATGCTCTTCGACGCTGACGCCTCCGTGCGCTCCACGCCGGGCTGGCGCGCGACCGCGCGCGCCTCGGTGGCCGCGCTGCGCTTCAGCGGCGACCCCGACGACCCGCGCCTCCAGGAGATCGTCGGAACGCTGTCGGTGCGCGACCAGGAGTTCCGACGGATGTGGGCCGACCACGAGGTGCATCCGCTGATCGCGGGAGTGTCGACGAACGTCGTGGAGGGCTTCGGCGCCTTCGAGCTGCGCTGGCAGATCCTGGACGTGCCCAACGGCGACTACATGAACGTGCGCCTGGCCGACCCCGGCTCGCACGCGGCGGCGGCGCTCCGGCACCTCGCCGCCGGGCTGCGCCCGAACGCGCGCCCGGTGCCGGTCGAGCAGGCGTTCGGCCTCGACCGCGCGGCAGGCTAGGCGCCGCCCGCCTCGACGACGGACCCCCTCGGCGGGGACGGCGAGCGAGCGGTGAAGCGGATGCGCCGCGCCGCCCACCCACTCACGGAAGTCGCGGAACGCGAGGGGCACCCCGCGGGCGCGCGCGAGGTCGAGGTCGTCCATCGCCTGCACGTGCAGGTGCGGCTGCGTGGAGTTGCCCGAGTTGCCGCACTCCGCCAGCGGCTGGCCGGTCGTCACGGCCGCCCCGGGGCCGACGCGCAGGGAGCCGCGCCGCAGGTGCACCAGAGCGATGTACGGGCCGCCGCGCGCGGTGGCGAGGATCACGCGGTTGCCGGCCACGGCATCCGCCCCCGCCCGCACCCGCGCCGCCTGTCCGAGCATGTAGGGCAGGAGGGCCAGCTGCGAGCGGCGGCCGGCATGGTCGGGCTCGCCGTCGTGCACGGCGACGACCACGCCGTCGGCCGGTGCGAGGATCGGGCGGCCGAAGGCGAGGAAGCGCTCGGGCGGCTCGCTGGCCAGCGCGGTGCGCCAGTCGCTGCGCGCGGCCGTCCGTCCGCGCTCGTCGACCGCCACGAAATCGATGGCGAAGCGCTCGCCCATCAGGTCGGTCCCGTGGCTCGGCACCCGCCGGGCCGGGCTGTTCTGCGCCAGCCAGCGGCCGTCGAAGGGCAGCGTGAGCGCAACCATCAGGCTCCCTCCGGCTAGGCGCCGTCCTTGACGGCGCGCTTGAGGCGCTTCTTCGCGGCGCGCTCGGTGAGGATCGAGAGGTAGTCGCGCACCGGCCGCCCGGTCAGGGCGTCGAACTCGGCGCGCGCGGCGGACTCGATCTCCGGGCGCGGCAGGTCCGGGAACTTCTCGGCGAGGCGGTCGACGACCTGGCGGAGGGTTTCTTCATCGTCTATGTCGGTGGTCACAGTCGAGTGTTTTCCCCGAGGGGCGCCGCGGTCAAGCTGTTCACTGCCCGACCGCCCGATTCTCGGGAAGTGTTCACCTGAATGAGGTTCAGTCGAGGGTGCCTGGGCCGAAGGGGAGGAGCGCCCAGACGCGTGTCGCCACCGCGCCCCGCTGGTCGTGCGGGGTCTTCGCGAGTGCGCCGGCGAGCATCGCGACGCCGAGCCGCACGTCGTCGCTCGTGATGGACGGCGGGAGCCGTCCGGTGTCGCGCGCCCCGGCCATCTTCGAGGCGATGACCGCGTCGACGCGCGCCGCGAGATCGTCATTCGCGGCATCCGCTCTGTCGATCTCGATCATCTCGAAGAGCGCGGTGGAGACCATGGCCTGCGCGGTGATCTCCCGCAGGACGTCGTCGAAGGTCGTCTCCGCGCGCGCGGCGAGCAGCTCGAGCTCGTCGACGTTCTGCTGGAAGACGGCCAGCGCGAGGCTCGAACGGGTGGGGAAGTGCCGGTACAGGCTGCCCTGCCCGACGCCGGCCTCCTTCGCCACGGAGCTGAGCGGGGCGTGGATGCCGCGGGTGGCGAAGATCTCGCGGGCCGCGGCGATCAGTGCCGCCCGGTTCTCGGTGGCCGCCCCCGGCCCGCGGTTCGATCGCGGGGAGGAGGCCATGGGTCTATATTAGAACCGGACAGAGTTGTCCGGTTGTCCGGCCGAACGGTCGGCGGCCCCACCGATCGAAGGAAGCGTCATGAGCACTCCCCGTTTTGCAGGCAAGACCGTCATCGTCACCGGCGCGGGCTCGGGTATCGGCCGGGCGACCGCGGCCCGGCTGGCCGAGGAGGGCGCGACCGTGATCGCGACCGACATCGTCGAGACCGGACTGCTCGAGCTCGTCGAGGCGACGACCGAGGGCGCGATCGTCACCGTGGTGGGCGACGTCAGCGACGCCGGCACCATCGCCGAGCTGATCGCCGCCGCGAACGGCAGCCTGCACGGCGTGGCCAACGTCGCAGGCATCATGGACGGCATGCTCCCCGCCGGCGAGGTCGACGACGCCACCTGGGACCGCGTGATGCGTGTCAACGTCACCGGGCCGGTGCGCCTGATCCGCGCGGCGCTCCCGCTGCTGATTGCGGGCGGCGGCGGATCGATCGTGAACGTCGCCTCCGAGGCGGCCCTGCGCGGCTCGGCGGCCGGCGTGGCCTACACCGCCTCGAAGCACGCGATCGTGGGCGTCACCAAGAACGTCGCGCACATGTACGCGCCCCAGGGCGTGCGCGCCAACGCCGTCGCCCCCGGCGGCGTCGCCACCAACATCGAGGGACGCCCGCAGTCGGAGCTCGCCACCTCGCGCATCTTCCCGCTGCTCGGCGCCCTCGCCATCCCGGTCGCGCAGCCGAGCGCGCTCGCCGCAGCCATCACCTGGCTGCTCAGCGACGACTCGCTCAACGTGAACGGCGCGATCCTGCCCAGCGACGGTGGATGGTCCGTCGCGTGAGTGTCGCCACGATGAAGTCCGTCCTCGTCACCGGTGCCGGCACCACCGCCGTCGTCGACGTGCCGGTGCCCGAGGTGGGGCCGGGAGACGTGCTGCTGCGCATGCGCGCCAGCGGCATCTGCGGCTCGGACACCTTCTACATCTCGATCGGCGGCATCCCGCCGCGCCAGGGCGCCACACCGCTCGGCCACGAGCCGGCCGGCGAGGTGGCCGTGGTCGGCTCCGACGTGGTCGGCCTCTCCGTGGGCGACCACGTGGTCGTCAACCCGATCGCCTCGCGCAAGGGCATGATCGGGAGCGGGGGGCCCGGCGGATCGCTCTCCGAGTTCCTGCTCATCCCCGACGCGGTGCTCGGCACCAGCCTCGCCATCGTGCCCGACCACATCCCCTTCGACGTCGCGGCGCTGAACGAGCCGATGGCGGTCGCCCGCCACGCGGTCAACCGCACCGCGCCGAAGGCCGGCGACAGGGTCGTCATCTTCGGCGCAGGCCCCATCGGCCTGGGAGCTGCGATCGCCTACCGACGCAGCGGCGCCGCCCACGTGGTGGTCGTCGACGTGATCGCGTCCCGCCTCGAGAAGGCGCTCGCCATCGGGGCGGATGCCGTGATCGACTCCTCGAAGGAGGACGTCGTCGCGAGACTGACCGAGCTGCACGGCGCGGGCGCCACCGCGATGGGCGCCCCGCGCGCGGGCACCGACATCTACCTCGACGCGGCCGGCGTCGGAGTGGTCGTCGACACCGCTCTGAAGGCCGCCAAGCACCTCGCCACCCTCGGCATCGTCGCGGTGCACAAGAAGCCGGTGGAGATCGACCTCGGCGCCATCCTCGCCTCGGAGGTGAACATCGTGATGTCGATGGGCTACCCGACCGAGATCTTCGAGGTGACGAACGACATCGTGGCGGAGTGGGAGAAGTTCGCCGTGATCATCAGCGACCGCTTCGACTTCGCCGACGTGCAGGACGCGCTCGCGCTCGCGGGCACGCCGGGCGCCGCCGACAAGGTGGTCGTCACCTTCCCCTGACCGTCGGCGGGTGCGGCATGATGGCCGCATGACCTGGAGGGCGCTGCCGCGCCGGGCGCGCATCGTGCTCGGCGTCTACGTCGGCGCCTTCCTGGTGGCCACGGTCAGCCACGTCATCGACATGGTCGTGCAGGGCGCCGACGTCTACGCCTCCGCCCCTCCGGCGCTGCGCGTGTTCTTCCTCGCGCTGGTGCTGATCGACCCGCTGGTGGTCGTGCTCGTCGTACGGCTGCGCCGCGCGGGCGTGGTCCTGGTGGTGGCCGTGATCGTGGCGGATGTCGCGGCCAACCTCGCGATGACGGTCGTAGACCCGGCATGGCCGCCTCCGGTCACGCAATCGCTGTTCGGCGTCTTCGCGCTGGTCACGGCCCTGCCCGCGTGGCGGGCGCTGGCGCCGGCGCGGCGCCGCGCGTGACCGGCCGGTACGCCGGAGGCTCCGGCGCATCCGCCCCCTGAACCGGAGAAACGGGCCCCCTCGGGGACCCGTCTCCGGTCGAGCGCGCGGTTCTCAGGCCGCGACGCCGTACTTCTTCATGGCCGTCTCGACGATCTCGAGACCCTCGAGTCCCGGCATCCGCGAGATGTGGTCGTCGAGCTTGCGGATCTCGCGCATGCCCTCCTCGCCGGCGAAGAGGTGGCCCATCACGTGGGTGACCTCCTCGGGCTCCATCACGCTGGAGCCGACCGGGCCCCACGCCTTCTTCAGGGCGAAACGGGCGATGACGCGGGCCTTGGCGCTGCGGCCGAGACGCTCGCGGGCCTGGGTGGCGTAGAAGGCGACGTGCTTGGCCTCCTGCTTGGCGATGCGCTTGAGCAGCACCGCGAGCACCGGGTGCTTCTCCAGCTCGGCCAGGCGGTTGTAGGCGGCGACGGCCGACCACTCGTTGGCGGCGCCCCAGATCATGTGCACGGCGATGAAGTCCTTGCCCACGATGTTGCCGAGCAGCGACTGCTTCACGGGGTCGAGCTTGTCCTTCCAGCCGAGCTTGAGGCGCGTGGCCTTGAGCTGGTCGAAGTCGACGGTGACGCCGTGGGCGCCGAGCACCTCGGCGAGGGCCTCGCCGTGCCAGAACTCCTCGCGGTTCCACATGGTCATGAACGCGGAGACCTCGGGGTCCTTGTGCGACGGGGTGACGAGCATGTCGCGCAGGTAGCAGACCGTGTGGTACTCGATGTCGCACATGTAGCGCAGGCTGCGCAGGGTGGACTCGGGGAGCGGGTTCGTCTTGAACTCGTCGAAGTCGAGGTCGCTCCAATTGACGTTGACGCTGGTCTCGGTGTACTTGTCGATGTCAAATGCCATGGGATGCAGACGCTTTCTCGCTGGATGTCGAAGACGTCGTCGTTGCCGTCACGCTTGTGTTCGGAGCCGTGGTCTTCCTCCGTTTGGCCGTCGTGCCCCAGGAGATGATGTTCCACCGCTTCGCCTGAGCCTGACTGTACAACTGGGTGTCGGGATTCACAGCGGTCGGGTGCCCGAGCAGCTGCAGCCACGGCACGTCGGCGTGGCTGTCGCCGTAGCCGTAGGACTGGCTGAGGTTGGCGCCGTGCTCGGCCGCGTACTTGCGCAGCCACGAGGCGCGGGCCTCGTCCACCAGCGGGGGAGTGGCGAGGTAGCCGGTGAGCACGCCGTCGCGCACGTGCATGCTGCCCGCGACGATCTCGTCGAAGAACGGGGCGAGCGGCGTGGTCATCAGGTCGATGGTGCCGGTGACGAGCACGGTGCGGTGGCCGGCCTCGCGGTGTGCCTGCGCGCGGCGCAGCGCGTCGGGGAAGACGTGCAGCAGCAGCTGGCGGCCGAAGCGCCCGCGCACGATGTCCTCGATGCGGGTGACGCGGATGCCCTCGTAGCGCCTCATGAAGGTGCGGATGAACTCGCCGCGGTCGTGGCGCTCCGCCCGGAGGTACTTCGGGATGGACAGGCCGAGGCTCACCAGCTCCTTCGCCATGAAGGTCTTCGTGATGCCGAGCCAGAGGTACTGCTGCACCAGGTTCGACTCGATGACCGTGCCCTCGAGGTCGAAGACGGCCAGCACGTCGCTGCGCACCGGCAGCGGGCGCTCGCCGCGCTTGTTGCCCTGCGGGCGGTTGGCGAAGGCCTTGGTGAGGGCGGTGATGGCGGGGAAGTGCACGCGCTGGAAGTAGTCGTTCCAGTCGATCGCGGCCACGTCGAAGCCGAGCTCCTCGCGCTTGTCGGCGGGGATCGACTCGTGCAGCGCCTTGGCGTTCGCGTCGTCGAAGATGATCTCGGTCTGCACGTAGGCGCGGTACAGCTCGGTGTAGCCGCGCAGGGTGTCGAGCGCGCTCTGCGTGGAGTGCACGGTGTCGAGCCAGCCCTGGGTGCGCTTGTTCGACGGCAGGCGCACGACGTTGCGCTCCACGAGGTCGGCCAGGTCTTCGCGGCGCTTGAGCGCGCGCTCCACGGTGCGGGCGCCGGGGAACTTCCAGAGCGGCACGCTGATGTGGCCGTCCTCGTGCGGGAGCGGGTTGGCGGTGAAGAACTCGTTGACGTTCTCGTACATCTCGTGGAACGGCAGCGGGTTCGAGGCGCCGGAGCTCACGTGGTAGTACTGCGGGTCCTCCGGGTCGGGCTCGGTGCCGGCGGCCGCGATGATCGCGTTCACTACGTAGTCCACCGGGATGATGTCGAGGATCGAGTCGGGCAGTCCGGGGAAGTCGGGCAGCTGTCCGCGGCCGTAGGCGAGGATCAGCGGGTCGGCGACCTTGAAGCCGTCGATCCAGCCGGGGAAGGGGTGGCTGATCGCGCTCTCGATGATCGCGGGACGCACCACCGACAGGCGGTGTCCGGCCTGGGCCCAGAGCTCCTCGGCGGCGCGCTCGCCGAAGGCCTTGGTGAGCGTGTAGACGTCGGTCCAGCCGAGGCTCTCGGCGCGGGTGCGGCCGTAGTCGACGAGCTGCCTGGTGACCCACTCGGCGCGGGCGAGCTCGGCGGCGGCGGCGACGGCCTGCGGGCCGGCCTTCCCGTTCACGGCGCGCGAGCGCGAGATGAAGCGGCGCAGGTTCTCCGGCTCGCGGGAGGCCAGCTCGACCTGCTCGCGCGCCGCCTTGGCCGCGACGGCCTCGGCGCGCCAGTCGACCTCGTGCGTGAGAGAGG